>MDTG01406069.1_pt1 | contig 15664 bp, 12 predicted proteins | sample 811421 | NCBI WGS metagenome assembly MDTG01 (sample SAMN05326645, study PRJNA326480) | marine metagenome | isolation source: seawater | place: Pacific Ocean: South East | collected 2011
TCCTGGTTGATCAATTCAGTTTTCTAAATGTTTTTAAATATCTAACAGTTAGAACTGGACTTTCTATGTTTACAGCTATGGTTGTAGTTTTTTTAGTTGGAAATCCTCTAATCAATTTTTTTTCATTAAAACAAATTCATAATCCAATTAGAGAAGATGGTCCAAGCGATCATATAATTAGGAAAATAGGAACACCTACTATGGGAGGATTAATTATATTATTAGGGGTATTTTCTGGAGTTTTATTGTGGGGTGATTTATCAAACCCATATAACTGGTTTTTAATTTATATTGCAGCATCTTTTGGATTATTGGGAGCATATGATGATTACAAAAAAATAAAGTTAAAAAGTTCACAAGGAATTTCCTCTAAACTTAAGTTCTTTGTACAAATTATTTTAGCTCTTATAGGGATATTTATATTATATTTCACAAGTAACTCTGATCAAATAAATAATCTATATTTTCCTTTTTTCAAAAATTTAGTTATTAATCTAGGATGGTTTTTTATACCATTTTACATATTTGTATTAGTTGGAGCATCGAATGCAGTTAACTTAACAGATGGTTTAGATGGACTAGCGACAGTTCCTGTTATGTTAGTTGCAGCTTGTTTTGCATTTATCAGTTACGTATCTGGTAACATAATTTTTTCAGATTATCTCCAGATAGCCTATATAAAAGGAGTCGGTGAAGCCTCAATTTTTTGTGGATCCATAATCGGAGCCTGTTTAGGTTTTCTTTGGTTTAATGCACCTCCAGCGAAAATTTTTATGGGAGATACTGGATCTTTATCTTTAGGAGGTTCATTAGGAGCAGTTGGCATCATAACAAAACATGAAATTGTTCTAGCAATAACAGGAGGATTATTTGTTTTAGAAGCCATTTCTGTAATAGTCCAGGTTTTTTCTTACAAACTTACTGGTAAAAGAATTTTTAGAATGGCTCCAATACACCACCATTTTGAAAAAAAAGGTTGGCCCGAATCAACAGTGGTAATTAGGTTTTGGATAATTTCAATTATTCTGGCAATGATTGGATTAGCAACTTTAAAACTTAGATAATGAAATCTAAAAGTAAAAATTTAAAAAAAAGTTTTTTAATTTATGGTTTTGGAAAATCTGGAATTTCGTCATTTAAATATTTAAATCAAAAAAATAGATGTTTTATATACGATGATAATAAAAAAAAATTAAATAATAAATTTAATAAATATCTAATTTCTAAATCAAAATTAATAAACAATAATTTTGAAAATATAATAATAAGCCCGGGAATTAATATAAGTAGTTGCGATTTATCTGATTATTTAAAGAAGAACAAAAATAAAATTATTACTGATTTAGATATTTTTTATAAATTTAACCCTCAAATATTAACAATCACAATCACTGGTACGAATGGAAAGTCTACGACAAGTAAGTTATTATACGATATTTTGAAAGGTGATAATTACGATGTAAGATTAACAGGAAATATAGGAAATCCTATTTTAGATGAAAAAAAAGTTAATAAAAAAACAATTTTTGTTGTTGAGGCTTCTTCGTATCAACTAGCTTATAGTAAGTATTTTAGGTCAAGATTTTCAATAATATTAAATATTTCACCCGATCATTTAGAAAGGCACTACACATTAAAAAATTATAAACTGTCCAAATTAAATTGTGTTTTCAAACAAAACAAGAATGACATTGCTATAATTCCTAATGACAATTCATTAAAGGGTTTGTTAAGGCTCAAAATTGTAAAATCAAAAATTATATATATAAAAAATGATAAATATAAATATTTAAGAAATAAATTAAAAAATAACAATTTTAAAAATTCTGCAACCTTTCAGAATTTAAATTTTATATTTGAGTTATCTAAGCATTTTAAAATTGATAAAAAAAACATAATAAATAAAATAAATAATTTTAAACCTTTAAAGTTTCGACAGGAACTGATCCTAGATTCAAAAAATTTTAAAATAATTAATGATTCAAAATCTACAACTTTATCTTCCACTATACCTTTTTTAAAATCAAATAAAAAAATTTATTGGATTTTAGGTGGAATATTTAAAAAAGGTGATAAATTTAATTTAAAAAAGAGATATTGCAAAAATTTAGTAGCATTCATATATGGTAAAGATCAGAAAATATTTTCTAATTTATTAAAAAATAAAATTAAAACTAATTTAACAAAAAATTTGCAAGAAACTTTAAAATTAATATCTAAAGTTAAAGAAAGAGAAAAGAAAAAAATAATAATTTTATTTAGTCCAGCTGCTGCATCATTTGATGAGTTTAAAAACTTTGAACACAGAGGTGAAAAATTTAATACATATATAAGAAAATACTTATTAAAATGATGAATAAATATTTTGATACTTTTTACGATTGGTGGAAAAATATAGATAAATCAATTTTTTTTATAATTGCAACTTTTTTTGCACTCGGTTTATTTTTTTCACTTGTTTCTACTTCAATCATTGCATCAGACAAACTAGATACTAATTCATATTACTTTTTTTTAAAGCATTTAGCGTTTGTAACAGTTGGAATTTTTATAATATTATTATTTTCACTTTTTAATCGAGAATTCCTCGTCAGAATGTCTGTTTTTTTATTTTTTTTTGCTTTTGCCGCTTTAATTTTAGTACCCTTTTTCGGGGTTGAAGTGAAAGGTTCTAAAAGATGGTTAGATTTAGGGGCACTTCCAAGATTTCAACCCATTGAAACTCTAAAACCTTTTTTTGTAATTGTTGTGTCTATAATAATATCTTTAGATAAAAAAAATTTATATTTGAAGTATTCTTTAAGTACTATAGTTTTATTACCTACAATTATTTTGCTTTTATCTCAGCCAGACCTCGGACAAACATTGCTAATTCTCTGTGTGTGGCTGTCAATTGTATTTGTATCTGGAATAAATTTAATATTATTTAGTTTTTCTATAATTTTACTAACTACTATAACTTTTATTCTAGTTTTTTTTGTTCCAAAATTTGAATACATAAAAATAAGATTATTAGCTTTTCTGGATGTTTCCGAAGGTAATAACTATCAGGCTGATAAAGCTAGTGATGCAATTTCAAGTGGTGGTTTTTTTGGTAAAGGCATTGGTGAAGGAACTCTAAATTCTAGAATCCCTGAGGCTCATACAGATTATATAATGTCTGTTGTCGCAGAGGAGTTTGGTGTAATAATAGTTACTTGTATTATTTTTCTTTATTTAATTTTTTCCTACAGAGTAATTAAAAAAATTAATTTTACTGATAATAATAATTTTAAACTTATTTTGGTTGGCTGTGTTACTATAATATTAGTACAAACATTTATTCACGTCGGTGTAAATATTAGAATTCTTCCAACAACAGGAATGACCATGCCTTTTTTGAGTTATGGAGGTTCATCAATAATAGGCACGTCTATTTTAAGTGGAATTATTTTGAACCTAACAAAAAGAAAATTAAGTTGATATGAAAAATATATTAGTAGTTACTGGTGGAACAGGAGGTCATGTAGTACCTTCAATTGCTTTATTAGAGCATCTAAAGAATAATTTTTCAGTTGAAATAGTGACAGATGTTAGGGGAAGTAAGTATATAAACAAAAGCGACCATAGTTATCAATTAATTGATGTACCAAATTTGTTTTCAAAATTTTATTTACTCCCACTAAACATAATAAAATATTTAATAAATATTTTTCAATCTTTAAATTTTATAAAAAAAAATAAAATAGATATTATAATCAGTACTGGTGGTTATATGACTTTTCCGTTCTGTATAGCAGCTTTACTTTTTAAAAAAAAAATTATTTTATTTGAACCTAATAGCGTTTTAGGAAGGTCGAATAAATTTATATTAAAATTTTCGGATACAATTATTTGTTATGATAACAATTTAAAAAATTTTCCAAAAAAATATAATTTTAAAAAAAAAATTATTCAGCCAATATTAAAAAAAGACCTTTACAAAATACAAAAAAATAAAAATAGTTTAAAAGAAATTAAAAAGCTGCTCGTTATAGGTGGTAGTCAAGGAGCTACTTTTTTTGATAATAAAATTACAGATATTATAATTCAGATTTCAAAAAAAAAAGATTTTCATATTATTCAACAAATTTCAAAAAAGAATTCAAAAGAACAAATACAAAAAAAATATGACAAGATAAATTTAAAATATAATTTTTTTGAGTTTACAAATAACAGCAAATATCTCTATGAAGATGTAGATTTAGCCATCACAAGAGGCGGTGCTAGCACACTAAGTGAACTTTCTTTTTTAAATATTCCTTTTCTAGTCATACCATTGCCTTCAGCTAGAGATAATCATCAATTTTATAATTCTAATTACTATTATCAAAAAAAATGTTGTTGGCTAATTGAACAAAAAAATTTTAATGTTGATTATATATTAGAGTTAATTTTAAAAATTTTAGATAATCATGAAGATTATAGTGAGAAAGTAAATAATTTAGAAAAAATCAGTGAAAAAAATACATGGAATAATATAAATAACCGTATTATGGAAATTATTAATGAAAATTAATCTTGGTAAGACAGAATTAATCCATTTTGTTGGAATAGGCGGTATTGGAATGAGTGGTTTGGCTTTGATAATGGATAGTCTTGGTTTTAAAATTCAAGGGAGCGACATATCAGATAACAAATATCTTAATAATTTAAGAAAAAGAAAAATTCCAATATTTTTAAACCATAATAAAAAAAATATTAAGAACTGTACTGTGTTAGTAATTTCATCAGCTATAAAAAAATCTAATCCAGAATATAAATATGCAAAGAAACTGGACTTACCAATTTATAAAAGAGGAGAACTGTTAGGTCATATAGTATCTTTAATGAAAAATATTGTTGTTACCGGATCTCATGGGAAAACTACAACTACTTCAATATTATCAAATATTTTTAATTATGCTAAACTTGATCCTACAATCATAAATGGTGGAGTGCTAAACTCAATAGGAAGTTCAGCAAAATTAGGAAAAAGTGATTGGGGGTTGATAGAATCCGATGAGTCCGATGGGAGTTTTTTACAAATCCCTTTCAATTACTCAATAATTACCAATATAGATAACGAGCATTTAGACTTTTATAAAAATATTAATAACCTAAAAAAAAAATTTACTGATTTCATCAACAAAACTCCATCATTAGGAAAATCATTTGTTTGTATAGATGATAAAAATGTGCAAAATATTTTGCCGAAAGTTAAAAACAAAAATTTTTATACTTATGGCTTAAGTAAAAATTCAAATTTTTATATTCATGAAATAAATCAACAAAAAAATTATTGTATTTTTGATGTTAAAATTAAAATACCAGGAAAACAAAAAATTATAAAAAAATTAAAAATTCCATTATTAGGATTACATAATATTAGGAATGCAACATCAGCTTTAGCAGTGGCTTTTTCAATAGGAGTTTCAGATAAAGTAATTAAGTTAGGGCTTAAAAATTTTAAGGGTGTTCAAAGAAGATTTAACTTCTTATTTAAAATAAATAAAATATCTTTTTTTGACGATTATGCTCATCACCCAACAGAAATTTCCTCCTTATTAGATGGTGTAAAAAAAGTCTATAGAAATGAACAAATAGTCTGTATTTTTCAACCACATAGAATTTCAAGAATTAAAAGTTTGAAAAAAGAATTTTCTAAATGCTTTAAAAAAGCAAACACAATTTTACTCTGTCCAATTTATAAAGCGGGAGAAAATACAGAATTAGGATTTTCCTACCAATCTTTTGCAAAACTGTTGGCAAAAAATTCAAAGGTTAATTTAATAATTATAAAAGATGAAAAAGACTTAAAAAAAGTAGTAAAAAATCTAGCTTTTGGAAATAAGATTTTTATTGGTATGGGTGCAGGCTCTATATCTAATTGGATAAGAAATCTAAAATAAAGATGAATTTAGAAGATATTAAAGAATTTAGAATTAAATATAAATCTGATATTTTCTTTGACTTTGATATAAAAAAATTAAATTGGTTTAATATTGGCGGAAGGTCAAAAGTTTTTTTTAAACCAAAAAATCTAAAAGAGTTAAAAGATTTTTTAATACTATATTCTAATAGAAGTAAGATTTTCATTTTAGGCCTAGGTTCAAATGTACTATTTAGTGATCAAATTTATGAAGGTTTAGTTATTAAATTAAGTAATAATTTTTCATCAATTTCTAAATTAAAAAATGATACTATAATAGCAGGCTCATCCTGTTCACAAAAAAAAGTTTCTTTGTTTGCAATGGAAAATAATATAAGTGGATTTGAATTTATGTATTGTATTCCTGGATCTATTGGTGGAGGAATTAAAATGAATTCAGGTTGCTTTGGAACAGAATTTAAGGATAGAATAATGTCAATTCAATGTTTAGATACACTTGGTAATATTCGTATTATTCCAGCAAATAAAATTAAATTTAGTTATAGAAATATAGAGTTATCCGAAAAATTAATATTTTTGAGCGCAACATTTAAAGGAAATTTATCTGAACAAAATAAAATTAAATCTACGATGTATGATTTACATAAAAACAAAAATAATTCTCAACCTTCCAAAATTAAAACAGGTGGAAGTACTTTTAAAAATCCAATAGATCAAACAAATAAAAAAGCTTGGGAATTAATCAAAGAATCGGTTCCACCAAACTTAAATTTTGGAGATGCAAGTATATCTCCTAAACATTATAATTTTTTTGTTAATAATAAGAATGCAACATTCAAAGAAATGAATGCTTTAATAAATCATGTTAAAAAAAAAGTTAAAGATAAAACAGGAATTAAAATCAATTTAGAAATTAAAATTGTAGAATAGTGAAAAGAATACTAATCTTAGCGGGAGGATACTCTAAAGAAAAAGAGATAAGTTTAAGAACTGCAAAAAGTGTTTACACAGAACTTATAAAAATTAAAAAATATAAGATAAAAATAATAGATCCAGATGGATTATTTGTTAAAAATTTGAGAAAATTTAAACCAAATATTGTTTTAAATTTATTACATGGGAGGTATGGCGAAGATGGATATATTCAAGCAATTCTAGAATCAGAAAAAGTGAAATATACACATTCTGGTGTTTTATCATCATCTTTAGCAATTGATAAAGATATTTCCAAAAAAATTTATATAAAAAATAGAATTACAACTCCTAAATATTTTAAATATTCTTACAAAAAAAAAATTAATAAAAAAATATTACTAAGAAAGTTAAGTAAAATTGGATTTCCTATAGTTATAAAACCATTGAATGAAGGATCAAGTGTAAATGTTTTTATATGCAACAGAAAAAACGTATTTAATAAATTAAATTCATTAAAAGATTATGGAGAAGTAATGATTGAAAAATATATACCCGGAAGAGAGATACAAGTTGCTATTTTATTAGGAAAGGTTCTTGGCGCTATTGAATTAAAACCTAAAAGAGCTTTTTATGACTATGAGGCTAAGTATAACCCAAAAGCTAAAACAGATCATTTAATTCCGGTCAATATTAGCAAAAAACAATATAATGAAGTAACAAAAATAGCGTTAAAAGCACATAAATTGCTAAAATGTAGAGGAGTAACAAGGTCTGACTTTAGGTTTCATAATAATAAATTTTATTTATTAGAAACGAATACACAGCCCGGGATGACCTCTTTATCTTTAGTTCCCGAAATAGCAAATTTTAATAACATTACTTTCAAAAATTTGATAGAAAAAATTTTGAGAGATGCTTCAATTAATAAATAAGAAAAGATTATACTTTTATATTCTTTTATTTTTACTTTTATCAACTGTTTCAAATCAACATTTATTTAAAAATATTAAACAAAAATTTATTATTAAAAATATTAATATAGATAGTGATACAGAAAACATTAATAATATGATATTATCAAAAACTAAATTTTTAATTAATAAGAATATTTTTTATATAAACAAGAAATTACTTTACGAAAATCTAAGTAATTTAAATTTTCTGGAAAATATTAAAATAACAAAAAAATATCCATCAACTGTAAATATTAGCGCAAAAAAAACTGATTTAATTGCTGTAGCTTATTTAAATCAAAAAAAATATTTTGTTGGATCTAATGGCTTATTTATTTCATTTAAAAAAATTTTACACAAAGATAAATTACCAATTATTTTTGGAAAATTTAATATTCCTGAATTTCTTTCTCTAAAAGAAAAAATTATACAACATGAATTAAACTACAAAAAAATTATTAAATTTTTCTATCATAAGAATAACAGATGGGACTTATATTTCCAAAATAACATAGTGATAAAATTACCTGAAAAAAAAATTGATGAAGCTCTAAAATTATTTAAAAAATTTTCTAATAATAATAAAATTAATCCTAATACTTTAATTGATTTAAGAATTTCAAAAAGATTAATTGTAACAAATGACTACTGAAAATCATTATAATATTATTGATTTTGGGTCTTCAAAAATAAGATTTGCGGTTTTTGATAATAATTTTAACGAAAAATTTTTAAATACTCTTACTGTTAACTTTAACGAGCAATACACTGAACATTTTGAAATTTTATTAAAAAGTATAAAAAAAGCAGAGAAAAAAATTTCTTATCATATAAAGGATATAATTTTATCTTTAGACTCATCCAGGTTATTTACTATTGAGATTTCACTAATTAAAAATTTAGATAAAAAAAATAAATTAAAAAAAATCTATGAATCTCTAATTCTAGAATTAAATCAATTAATTACTATATATTACAGCAATAAACAAATAGCACATATTATTATGGATAATTGCATAGCTGATAACATTGCATATAGTGATTTACCAATAGAAGAAATTAATATTAGCAATCTAAAAGTAGATTTTAAAGTTATTTGTTTTCCAAAAGAATTAATTAATGTTTTAAAAAATAATTTTATTAAAAATAATTTAAATGTAACTAGTTTTTTCTGTACTAGTTATTTAAAATCAAAACAATATTTAAAAAAATTAAAAAGAGATAAAATTTCCTTTTTAGAAATAGGATGGGAGAGAACGACATTTATTCTATATGAAAAAAAAAAATTTAAATTAATTCAAACAATACCAATAGGCAGTTTTCATATAACAAAAGATATCTCTAATATTTTCAAAATAAGCATTGATAATTCGGAAAAAATTAAAAAATTGTTTAACAAATCAGATACTGAGTTTTCTTATGAAAAAAATTCTTTAGAAAATTCTGCTCTCTTAAAAAATATTATTAACAAAAATATATCAGTGGATGTTCTTAAAAAAGTAATTCTCTACAGAGTACAAGAAATTATAGACCTAATTTTTAAAAAAATTGATCAAGAAAGTTATAAATACAACATTAATGATACAGATTTATTTTTAATAGGAGAGGGTTCTATATTATTTAAAGATAATTCTTTTCACTTAGATGATAAATTTAATTTTAAATCTATTAACTATTATGATGAAACAGATAATCAAATTTGTAGATCTGGATTACAGCATTATTTAAGCAATTTCGATAATCCAAAGATAATCTATAAAAAACAAGGTTTATTTGAAAAATTTTTCAATTATTTCAGTAAATAATTGTATTTTCTTGTAATATTTCTTGAGTATTTTGTAACTGTAAGTTTTTATATATATTACATGTGTCAATACTTACTCAAAAATCAATATCAAAAAAAATTTCATTTAATGGAATTGGTATTCACACTGGAAAAAAAGTAACCTTACACATACTACCTGCCGTACCTAACTCAGGTATTATTTTTAAAAGATTAGATTTAAAATCAAAAAATATAATTTATCCTCATTATTCAAATGTAACAGATACCACTCTTTGCACAACCATTGCCAATGAGTATGGGGTGAAAGTATCAACTATAGAGCACCTAATGGGTGCGCTTTACGGTGTGGGAATTGATAATGCTATTATTGAGTTGGACTCACAAGAAGTACCTATTTTAGACGGTTCGGCAAAATTATTTGTAGAAAAAATTAATGATGCTGGCCTTACATTCAGCGATCAGCCAATAAAAATAATTAAAATAAATAAAAATATCAAATTAAGTGACGGATCGAAATTTATTTCTATTGATAAGTCAAATGTTACTGGAGATATAGAATTTGAAATAAAATATGAAAATAAACTAATAAATATACAAAAAAATAAAGTTAACATTTTTGAAGATGACTTGAGTGATGTATATAATTCAAGAACATTTTGTTTATATGAAGATATAGAAAAATTAAAAAAATTAAATTTAGGTAATGGTGGAAGCTTAGAAAATGCCATTGTAATCAAAAATGAGCAAGTATTAAATGACTCAGGTTTGAGAAATAAATTAGAATTTGTTAACCATAAAATTCTTGATTGTATGGGAGATTTATTTTTGTCAGGTTATAAAATTATAGGTAGTATTAAATGTTCTCAAGGCGGCCATAATTTAACTAACCAATTATTAAAAAAAATATTTAGTAGTCAAGAAAACTATTCATTAATTGAGATAAAAGGAAAACAATTACCACACACGTTTGCAAATTATCATAATCTAAAATCCATAGCTTAAAAGTTAGAATTTTTATTTTAATCTGTTAAAACTAATAAATGATTTTAAGATTTACTTTAAATTATACATTTATTTGCCTTTTATTGTTCTCATGTTCTAAAAAAGTTGATGACAGCTCTACACTTAAAGAAACAAATTTAGAAACTCAAATGATCGAAGTCTATAAACAAGGTATGCAAGAGTTTGAAAAAGGCGACGTTTTATATGCGGGTAAGAAATTTAGTGAAGCTGAGTTATTATTTCCACAATCAATTTGGGCGCCAAGAGCAGTTCTAATGTCAGCATATGGTTATTTTACTCAAGGATATTATAATGACGCTATTAATAATTTAGAAAGATTTCTTTTAAAATATAAAAATCATCCACAAACAGATTATGCATATTATTTATTAGCACTATGTCATTATGACCAAATAATTGATGAAAAAAAAGATATGAAAGAGATAGTACAAGCTAAAAAATATTTTAATTTAATAGTAAAAAATTATCCTGACACTGACTATGCTCAAGATTCGAAATATAAATTACAATATATTACAGAAATTATGGCGTCTAAAGAAATGTATTTAGCAAGATATTACATTCAAAGAGAAAAGTGGATACCTGCGATTAAGAGATTTAAAAAGGTGGTTAACGAATACGATACAACAATATTTATAGAAGAAGCTCTGCATAGACTCGTTGAATTAAATTATAAAATTGGATTAATTGATGAAGCTGAGAAATATGCATTACTTCTAGGATATAATTATCAATCGAGCCAATGGTATAAAGAGAGCTATAAATTAATAAATAAAGATTATAATATTAAAAAGAAACTTAGCAAAGATGAGAAAAAAACTATTTTAAATAAGTTTAAAAAGCTTTTTAAATAATTAGCCTAATTTGATGAACAAATCGGAGATAAAAAAAAACTATAATGATAAAATTAAAAAACTTAATAAACATAATGAACTATATTATGAAAAAAGTAGTCCAATTTTAACAGATACTCAATATGACAATCTAAAAAAAGAAATTATAGAATTAGAAAAAAAATATAATTATTTAAAAAATAAAAATTCTCCAAGTTATAATGTAGGTTTTAAACCATCAAAATCTTTCGAAAAATATAATCACAAAGTTCCTATGTTATCTTTAGCAAATGCTTTTGATGAACAAGATCTTCAAAACTTTGAAAAAAAAATTTTCAACTTTTTAAGTAAAGAAATAAAATTTGAATATAGTGTAGAGCCTAAAATCGATGGTGTTTCTGCTTCTTTAACTTATAAAAATAAAAAACTTGAATATGGAGTTTCTAGAGGAGATGGGAAAACAGGGGAGATTATAACTAAAAACTTAAAAACTATAAAAGATATACCCTTAGAGATAAATAATATTAATTTTCCGAATGAAATAGAGATTAGAGGAGAAGTTTTCATAAAGAAAAAAGATTTTCAAAAAATCAAGGATAATTTTGCTAATCCAAGAAATGCAGCATCGGGATCTCTAAGACAAAAAGATCCAAACGAAACAAGTAAAATTCCCCTCAATTTTGTTGCATATACCTTCGGTTATACTGATAATTTAAATTATAAATTTCAATCGGATTTTTTAAATGATCTAAAAAAATGGGGATTTAAAACTAACAAAGATAATAAAATATTACAAAATATTGACGAATTAATAAAGTTTCATAAAAAATTTGAGAATAAAAGATTTAATTTAGACTACGACGTAGATGGTTTGGTTTATAAAGTAAATGATTTTAATCTTCAAAGCAGGCTTGGATTTACATCTAATTCTCCAAGATGGGCAATTGCTCACAAATTTTCAGCTGATAGTGCTTTTACGAGAATCCTTAATATTGAAATACAAGTTGGACGCACAGGAGCATTAACTCCAGTAGCAAAAGTAGAACCAATAAATATAGGTGGAGTAATAGTATCAAATGCAACACTTCATAATGAAGATGAAATTAAAAGAAAGGACATTAGAATTGGAGATGTTGTTAAAATTGAGAGAGCAGGAGATGTAATTCCTCATGTTATTGAAGTAGACTTAAATAAAAGAGAGAAAAGTTCTAAATTTTTCTCCTTCCCAGTGAAATGTCCCTCTTGCGGGTCTAATACTATTAAAGAATTTAATAAAACCACAAAAAAATATGATGCTGTCAGAAGATGTACAAATGATGGATACGGATGTCAAAGAATTGCAATAGAAAAAATTAAACATTTTATTTCTAAAGATGCTTTAAATATTGATGGCTTTGGTAAAAAAGTTGTAGAAAAGTTTTGGAAATTAAAACTTATAGAAAAACCTCAAGATATATTTGATCTAAATTATAAAAAAATAAAAGAATTAGAGGGGTGGGGAGAATTATCAGTAGAGAAATTAAAAAATTCAATCGAGAAATCAAAAAAAATATCTCTTCAAAGATTTGTTTATTCTATAGGTATCAGACACATTGGAATTGAAAATGCTAAACTAATTAGTGAAAATATACAAAGTGTTTCAAATTTAATTAAAATAATAAAAAACAAGAATTTAAATAAATTACTAAATATCGATGGAATCGGAGAAACTCAAATAGTCTCTTTAAATAAATTTTTTTCAAATAAATTGAATTTTAACATTTTAAAAGAATTGAGTGAAATTTTAACTATAGAAAATCAAAAAAAAAACAACAATGGTATTTTAAAAAATAAAACTTTTATGTTTACTGGTAAATTAGATGGAATAAGTAGAGCCGAAGCTAAATCATTGGTTGAGAAAAATTCTGGAATAACAGTTAGCACAGTTAGTAAAAATTTAGATTATTTAGTGTTTGGTCACAAACCAACTAAAAGAAAAATAGACCAAGCAAAAACATTGGGTATTAAATTAATAACTCAAGCTGACTTAAAAAAGTTAATTAATTAATTTTAACATCCACTTTTTTTCTTTTTTGTTTAAATATTTTGATATTTTTGCATAAGTTTCAAGATGGTAATCAAATAAATAATTTCTCTCTTTAATAGTTAGCATAGAAAAATCAACCATATCCAGGTCTATTGGTGCAAATGTTAAATTTTTAAAAACTAATTTGTCTTTAAGATTGTCCACGTAAATTAAATTTTCGATTCTAATTCCATATTTATTTTTTAAATAAAACCCAGGTTCATTACTTAGAATCATTCCTTTTTTTATTAAAATATTATTATATTTCGAAATACTCTGAGGACCTTCATGTACATTTAAGAAAAATCCTACTCCATGACCAGTTCCATGCGAATAATTTAGGCCATTTTCTTTCAAAGATTTTCTGGCTAATTTATCAATTAAATAACCTCTAGGATTCTTTTTTAAGTCACATGTAGCTACGGCAATGTGACCTTTTAAAACTCTCGTAAAATTGCTCTTAATTTTATTTGGGATATAGCCTGAACAAGTTGTTCTAGTTATGTCAGTTGTTCCCCATTTATACTGGCCTCCAGAGTCTACAAGCAAAATGTCATTTAAATTAACAGTCCTATTTGTTTTTTTGTTAGATTTATAATGTATTATCGCTCCATTAGGACCTGATCCTGCAATAGTATCAAAACTAGGATAAAGATATTTTTTAGATTTTTTTCTAAGTTTTTCTAATTTATATTCAATATTTTTTTCACTTGTTTTGTTTTTTCTATTTTTAAACCAATATAAAAATTTAGTTACTGCAACTCCATCAATTATATGCACTTTTTTTGTATTATTTATTTCTGTTTCGTTTTTTAAAGATTTAAAATTATATATGGGGTCGTCTCTTGATATAATTTTAAATTTACTTTTAATAATATTTTCATCAAATATAGAACATGTATTTTTATCTATACAAAAGTTCCCATTTTCAAAATTATTTATAATACGAAATAAATAACCTTCATCGTAAAAGTTAACATTTTTAAAATCTTTTTTTTTTAAATTAGAAATTTTTTTTAAATTTGTTAGAAAATAAAATTTTCCTGAATATGAAAATATTAGTTTGCAGTTTGCTAAAGGACTATTTGGAAGATCTTTTCCTCTAATGTTTAAGAGCCAGCAAACATTTTCACTAGCACTAATATATAAATATTTGATATTGTTTAATTTTAAATATTTTTTTAAAGTTCTAACTTTAGATTCTACACTTTCTCCTACAACTGAATTATTTAATTTATAAAATTTTTTAATATTTAAATTATATTTATTTTTAAAATCAAAACTTATTGGAACTAAATTTGCTAAATTACTAAAATAATTATTTAATGTAAAATTAGTGAACAATTTAGGATCAAATCCGATTTTTTTATTTTTAATTAATTTAATATCTTTAGGCCAAAAAAAAGGTATTTCACAAATTGTGAATTTTTTCCCTGATTGTTTTTTTGCTTGAAACGTATATCTACCATCCACAAATAGGTAATTTCTATCTTTTAATACTATTGCAAAACCTGCAGATCCCGTGAAATTTGATATCTTGACTAAATTATTAACCTTTGAATATTCTGTAAAGTAATTATCGTTTTTTGGAACTATGTAGCCATCTAAATTACTATCATTAATAAATTTTTTTAACTTTTCAATTACTTTAACTTTTTTTGATATCTTATCCAACCGGGGCTCCTTATTTCACTTTCAAATTCAATGTCTTGATTAAATTCAAATTCATCCTCTTTCTGTTCATTAAAACTATTATTTTTTTTTATAAATTTGTCAGGTAATTCATCAACAAATCTAGAGGCCATACTATCCATCCAATCACCTTGATAAAATCTATTCATTGAAAATGAAATCTTAGCAAATTTTTTTGCTCTAGTAATACCAACGTAAGCTAGTCTTCTTTCTTCCTCAAGCCCATTTTCACCTTTTTCTTCAATACTTTTTTGATGAGGAAACAAACCTTCCTCCCACCCAGGTAGATAAACAATGTTAAATTCTAACCCTTTAGAAGCATGTAAAGTCATTAAATTTACTTTATCACTTTCCCAATCTTGATCTAACGAAGTAGCTAACGCAACATGTTCTAGAAAACTCTCTAAATTATCAAATTCTTTCATAGCAGTTAATAATTCTTTTATATTCTCAAGTTTATTTTCATTTTCTAAATCTTTTTTATTTTTTAACATTTCACTATATCCA
>MDTG01194130.1_pt1 | contig 15662 bp, 14 predicted proteins | sample 811421 | NCBI WGS metagenome assembly MDTG01 (sample SAMN05326645, study PRJNA326480) | marine metagenome | isolation source: seawater | place: Pacific Ocean: South East | collected 2011
AATATGAAGATTTAAAAAAAGTAAAAAAAAATTGAAATAAAAATTATTTTTTTAGCATATAAATAATTTTTTTTCTTTCAAATCCACCAATGGAAAAATTGACAATTTTTTCATTAATTTTATTGTCATTTTTTTTATAAAGAACCTTTTCATGTTTTTCTTTTAAGATTATTACTTCTTCGATCTTCAAAGCAGATTTTTTAAAGCTTTTTTCCCAATCACTGTATCTATATTCTCTTTCCCCGTTCATTCTTCTGGTTAGTTTTTTATTGATGGGTAAATGATTTTCTTTTAAGAATTCTTTAGAATAAACAATATTTAGCATTCTTTGAATTTCTGCATCAGATGTGCTGTTATTATGTGCTCGGTCCACAATTATAAGTTTTCCATTTTTTTTTAAAACTTTCTTTATTCCTATTAATGTTTTAACTAAATTTTCAGAATGATGCATAGCATCCCAAGCTATACAGAAATCTAATGAAGATTTCTTTAGTTCAATGTGGTCAAAACTGCCTAACACAGAAATTACTTTCTTTGCTTTTTTATTTAATAATTTTTTTTTAACAATAGGTTGACATTTCGTTACAGCATTTTTGACTACCTCAACACAATAAATTTTTTTAATTTCTTTTTTTTTTGCAATCACACTCGAAAGTAGCCCAACACCACCTCCAAGGTCTGCACCCGACCCTTTTATATTTTTCCAAATCTTCTTATTAGTTTTTAATAAAAAATTAATATGTTCAGGTTTTATATGAGTATATTTTTTTGCTAATTTATTAATATTCTCTTTTGAATATTTTTTGGCAATTCTATTATTTAATTTGTAATCTTCAGTATTAAGAATTTTTTTACTTATTTTCCAACTAATAAAATCATCTTTTTTTTTTTTAGTTATACTCATGATTATAAACAAGTATTATATAAGCTAATTAATATAAGCAAACAAATGTTATAATCTTTTTATATAATTATGGTGATTAATCAAAAAAGTCTTTCTATTTATATTATTTAATATATTTATACCTCATGTTGAACTATACAAAAATTTGTAAACCATATCTGATAGCTGAAATTGGCATTAATCATAATGGTGATTTGGATATAGCAAAAAAATTAATAGATAATGCTGTAAAAGCTAAATTTGATGCAGTAAAATTTCAAAAAAGAGATTTGAATATTGTTTACACAAAAAACTTTTTGGATTCACAGAGAGAAAGTCCGTGGGGCAATACTCAAAGAGATCAAAAAAAGGGTCTTGAGTTTGAGAAAAAAGAATATGACCAAATTGATCAATATTGTAAAAATGTTAGAATTGATTGGTTTGCATCAGCATGGGATAGTAATAGTTTAAAGTTTTTGGATCAATATAATTTAAAATATAACAAAGTAGCTTCAGCCATGATCGTTGATAAAAATTTTTTGAAAGAAATAGCCAAAAGAAAAAAACATACTTTTATATCAACAGGCATGTCGTCAGTTGAAGATATAGATAATGCTGTCAAAATTTTTAAAGATAGCAAATGTAGCTTTGAGTTGATGCACTGTGTTTCAACATATCCAATGAAAACTATAGATGCAAATTTATTAACCATTCAAGCTTTAAAGAGAAAATATGAATGTGATGTGGGATATAGTGGTCATGAAAATGGTATTGCAGTTTCATTAGCAGCTTTTTCGATGAATATTACCTCTCTTGAAAGACATATAACATTAGACAGAGCAATGTATGGAAGTGATCAAGCAGCATCTTTAGAATTAAAAGGAATGATAAATTTGACTGATTCAATTTATAAAATGATTACAGCATATGGAGAAGAAAAATTAGGAAATATTATAGAAGATGAAAAACCAATCGCAAAAAAACTAAGAGCACATATTAAAATTGACTAATAATCTTTTCAATAAATCTATTACCGAACATACAAGAGCTTTAAATAGTTTATCTGATCAATATGATGAAATTCAAAAAATAATTAACTTAATAGTTAAAAGTATAAAGTTAGGTGGCAAAATATTATTTTGTGGTAACGGAGGATCGGCTGCTGATGCTCAACATTGGGCTGCTGAATTATTAGTTAGGTTGAGACCACATGTTAATAGAAAGCCAATTGCAGCACTAAGTCTTGGGACAGATACCTCAACAATAACAGCTTGTGGAAATGATTATAAATTTGATGATATATTTTGTAGACCTTTTGAAGCCTTAGCAAGAAAAAATGATATCTTATTTGTAATTTCTACATCAGGAAATTCAAAAAATATTTTAAAAGTACTACAAAGTGCTAAAAAAAAGAAGATTAAAACAGTAGGTCTTCTTGGTAAAAGTGGTGGTAAGGCAAAAAAAGATTGTAATTTTAAAATATTAGTTGGATCAAGCAATGTTGCAAGGATACAAGAAATACAAATATTTTTAGGTCATATAATATTAGAAAATGTTGAAAATATGATTTTAGGAAGAAAAAAATAATTTATTTAGTAATTTGATTAACAAGGTTTAAATACAAAATATTTATTAAAATATATTCGTGTTGCACTAAAAAAAAATTTAGAACTAATGATAAAAAAATCTAAAAAAATTGTAGCAATAATTCCGGTAAGAATGGGATCCAAAAGACTTAAGAAAAAAAATATTTTACCAGTAAAAAAAGTCCCCATGTTTGTTTATGTTGCCAAAAAAATTCTTAAGTCTAAATTTAAAATCAAATTATTTGTTTCATCTGAAAGTAATGAAATTAAAGAATTATGTAAAAAATATGATATTAATTTTTTAAAAAGACCAAAAAATTTATCAAACGCTATTGTTGAAAAACAAGAAGTTATTGTTCATGCAATAAACCTCTTAGTTAGAAAAAAAGAAAAAATTGATATCGTTATTTCATTACAAGCTAATTCACCCGAGGTTAAAGTTAAAGATTTAGATAAAGCAATTGATTTTTTTATTAAAAATAATAGAGGAGATAAAATAACAAACGAAGTTATTTCTGTAGGTAAAGATAATTTACAAAATGGAGCATTTAGAATTATGAAAAAAAAGACAGTTTTTCAAAAAACATTAAGTACTAAAGTCGGGATCTTTTTTACAGATTACATAGATATTCATAACGATAAAGATTATCAAAAAGCTTTAAAAAAAATATCAGCTAAATGAAAAAAGTAAAAGTAGCCATTTTCATATCTGACGTTGGTTTTGGTCATATGGTCAGACAAAGAGAAATTATTACGCAATTATTAAAAAAGATTCGTAATATCGATATTACAGTTGTAAATTTTTCACATATTGAAATTTTGAAAGAAACATTTGGAAAAAAAATATCTTATAAAAAATATTATAATAATATTACTTTATATAAAGATAAAAATAGTTTTTTTAATTTAAAAAAAAGTCAGCAACATATAAATAAGTGGCCGAAAAGTTTTTATAAAACTGAAAAATTTATAAAAAAAAATTTCATAAATTTTGATTTTTTTATTTCTGATTTTGTTCCTGAGGTATTTGAAATTGGAAAAAAAATGAAAATACCATCATTTGGAGTATGCCATTATACATGGAGCTGGTATTTTTCCCAGATAAAGGGAAATACTCCAAGAGTAATAAAACTTCTTAAAAATTATGAGCTCAATGCAACTAGAAATTATTTTCTACCTTTTACACCTAAGGGTGTATTTTTAAATTATAAAAAAAAAAAAATTTATAAAAAAGTAGGTTTTGTAATTAACAAAGTTAAAATACCTAAGATAAAAAAATCTAAAAAAACTTTTTTAATCATGGATAATGGAACTAAATCTTTAGCCAAACTAATTGATGAATTAGTACCAAAGCTTTCAGACCAAATTATGTTTAACTTTTATATTGGTATAAGTTCATTGAATAATCGAAGTAAAAAAATAATTTCTGAAAGTAGAAATCTTTTTCCTGTAATTGGGCTGAAGGGAATTTATTCATACATAAAAAAAGTAGATCATGTTATTGTGAGAGGAGGATTCAATTCGATAACAGAATGTTTACTTTTTAAAAAACCATCAATTTTTATGTCTGAAAAATTTAACCCAGAAGTAGAGGCAAATTTACAAATAATTAAAAATAAAAAGCTGGGCTCAATAATGAACCATACCGATTGGAATAATGAATTTTTCACAAAACTTAAATTATTTATTAAAAATGATAGTAAAATTATAAAAAAAAATCTTGATAGGTTAAAAATTAGCCATAATGGTGCTATTGAAATAGTTCAAGATATTAAAAATGTTCTTAAATTTAATTAAAGTTAACAAATGCTTAAACAATTACTTTACAAAATTGAAGTTTATGTAAATTTATTTTTATTTAATTTTAAACTACACTCTTTTTTAAAAGATAGAGAAATTACATATAATAATAATGTAAAACAAAAAAAAATAAATGTAGCTTATGAATTTCCTGTTTTTTTTCTAGAACATATTTATTTTTTTTTATTAGCATTAATACCTTTAAAAAAAAAAATTAATTTTTCATTATTTTATTTTTTAGAAAAAAAAGATTTTATAACTAAAATAATTAAATTTATTTTTTTATTTAACATAGATAAAATTCTAAATAAAAATAAGATTGAATTTATAAATTATCATTTTTATAAAAAAGACTACGAAGATAAAATTAATAAAATTTTTCAAAAATTAAAAAACAAAAAAGATGTTTTGAAAATTGAGCATAAAAATTATAAAATTGGTAAATTTATTTACCAATCATACTGTAGAGAGGAATATCAGCCAAAATTAGATTTCAAAGATGTGGCGTTAAAAAAATATATTTATCAAGCTTTTAATTATACAGATAATGCACTTATTTTTTTTAAAAGAAAAAAATATTCTCATGCGTTTGTAACTCATGCTGGATATTTAAAATATAATTGTTTTAATCTTGTAGCAAAGTCTTATGGTTGTAAGATTTCAATTTTTTCAAGATGGGATAATTATAGGTCAATTAGGTTTATAGATATTACAAAACAATTAACCCAGGATGAAAATTACCATGATTATAAAAAAAATTTCGAAAAATTAAAAAATAAAAAAAAAAAAATATTTCTTTCTGTAAAAGAATTAAATCAAAGAAATCTTAGCTTAAAAAAAAATCAAAGAATTCATAAATTTAATGTAAATTCCTCGTTTTTTGATTTTAATAAGTATGACAAAAATCCAAATAAAATTTGTATTTTGCCACCCTGCATGTTCGATACCTTATTTCATTTTAAAAATAATTTGTTTGATGAGCCCTATGAATGGCTTGAATTCGTTTTAAAAATTGCAGAAAAAACTAAATTTAGTTGGTATTTAAAACCTCATCCCGATGGTCATTATAAAAATAAAGAAGTTTTTGATAAATTAAAAATAAAATACAAAAGTATTAAGTTTATAGATCCAAATATTTCTGCTTTATCTTTTAAAAAATCGAATTTTAAAAGTGTTTTCTCATACCAAACAACAGGCGCACATGAATATATTCATATGGGTATACCTTGTATTTTATCTGGTGACAATCTTCAGTCGTCTTTCGCGTTCGGTAAACCTGTTAAAGATAAATTGGAACTAAAAAAAAGAATACTAAATGCAAATAAGATTAATCTTTCCAAAAAGGATGAAATCTATAAATTTAATTATATGGTAAATTTTACTCAAGCATCGAATGTTAAAATTTACAATTTTATAAAAACCAATAAAAATTTCTCAAAAATTTATAATGACCTAAATCAGAGTTATGGTAATAATTTAACTACTTCAAGCTTAGGAATAAGCAATTTTTTTTTCAATTTAAACAAGATAAAATTATTAAACAAAAATATTCTTAAACAAGATCAAATCAATATGATCAAGGCCTTTGAGAGGTATTTATTCAAGAATAGATTTGAATAATTTTTGTCTTATTGATAGAAATTTAACTTTTAATGACCAAAATAATTGCAGAACTATGTCAAAATCATAATGGAGATATGAGTATACTCCAAGAAATGGTACATGCCGCAAAAGAGTCAGGTGCTGATTATGTGAAAATTCAATCTATGCTTTCTTCTGATCTAACACATAGGGAGAAATTCGATCAAGGGATTATAGAAAATGGAGTTATAAAAGTAATAAAAAGACCTTTTAAAGATGAATACTCAAGATTAAAAAAACTCGATCTTAATGATGAACAACATTTTGAATTTATTAACTACTGTAAAAAATTTAATGTTAAACCAATGACGACTATCTTTAATAGGTCTAGACTTAAATTTTTAGAAACTTTAAATTTCGATACAATTAAAGTTTCTAGTTTTGATTGTTCCTCACATCAATTAATCAAGGAATTAAAAAATTCAAAATTTAAAAATATTATAGTTTCAACTGGCTGTTCATATGATCATGAGATAATAGAAACTGTTAATATTTTAAAAGATAAGTTAAAGTCAATATTGCATTGTGTTTCAATTTATCCTACACCTGTAAGTGAGTCTCATCTAAATAGAATAAATTTCCTTAAAAAATTAACTTCATCGGTTGGATTAAGTGAACACTCAAGTTATGAAAGGGATCATTTAAAAATTTCTATTATTGCTTTATCGTTTGACATAAACTTTATCGAGAGACATTTTACAATTTTACCAAAAGATCAAACCAAAGATGGTGTTGTTTCTCTTAATCCAATTCAGCTTAAAGAGTTAGTAAGTTTTACTAAAATGAGTAATAGTGATTTAAATAACTATATTCGTAAAAATATCCCAACCTTTAATGATCTTTTAGGTTTAGAAACCAGAGATTTGTCCGATACCGAACTTTTAAATAGAGATTATTATAGAGGTAGGTTTGCAAGTAAAAACAATCAAGGTAAATTTATATATAATTGGGAAGATGTTGATATAAGTTAAGCTATGTGTGGTTTTTTTGTTATTTTTAAAAAAAAAAAAATTAAAATTGATAAAAAAAAATTTATTACTTCTGCAAAATTATTAAGTCATAGAGGTCCAGATAAAACTGGAGAATATTTTGATGAAATCTTTTATTCAAAGTTTTACAGATTGAGTATTTTGGATAAATCCCAAAAGGGAATGCAACCAATGTTTAGTAAAGATAAAAGGTATTTATTATTATTTAATGGTGAAATTTATAATTCACCAATTTTAAGAAAAAAAATAGAATCGCAAATAGTTTCTAAGAATAGCGATACAGAAGTCTTATTAAATTATTTAATTAAATATAAAGATAAAGCATTAACATTACTGGATGGTATGTTCAGCTTTGTATTTTATGATAAAATTAAAAAAGAATTGTTAATTGGTAGAGACAGATTTGGCATAAAACCACTATATTATTTTAATAACGATAAATATTTGATCTTAAGTTCAGAAATTAAACCGATTTTGCGGTATGAAGAAATTTATAAGACAAACAATGAAACTGTAGCTAATTTTTTTTTTAAAGGATCAATGGATCATAAAAAAACTACTTTTTTTAGTAAAATTAACTCATTGGAGCCAAGCAATTATATTTCTGTAAATCAGAAACGTCTTATTTCAAAAAAATACTGGCAAATTAAGGACTCAAAAATTTCATATAATAAAGAAATAGTTAAAGAGATTCCAAGATTGAAAAAATTGATTAATGAATCAGTCAAAAAACACCTTTTATCAGATTTTGAGGTTGGCCTTTTTTTAAGTGGTGGCACCGACAGTACTGCATTAGCTCATTTAATAACAAAAATTACAAAAAAGGATTTAAAGACATTTACTTATGGTTTTTCTAATCAAAGAGATTTAAGCGAAATTTCCACAGCAGAAAAAACAGTATCAAATTTGAAAATTAAAAATTATTCAATTTATGTAAATGAAAAAGATGTAATTTCTAAAATGGACAAGATTGTCAATCAGCTTGAATCTCCTTTTACTTCAATACGTTTATTTGGAATTATGAAACTTTATAAGATTGTTAAAACAAAAAAAATTAAAGTAATAATTGAGGGCGATGGAGGAGATGAGATTATGGGTGGATACGATTATAATTATTTACCTTTTCTTTTAGATGAATATAAAAATGATAAAAAAATCGACTCCTTTTTAATTAATTTAAATAAATTTATTAAAACTAAGAATAAAAATAAGTTAGAAAGAATTAAATATTTTAGAGACCTTTTTATATCCAATTCGTTTCAAAATGGATCTACCTCAGATGGAACTCCGTATATTGATTTATCTAATTTCAATTTTGATTTCGTGAATGAATTTATTAATGAGCAGTTCTATGAAGAGGAAAAATATTATAATTTGAACAATCTTCAAAAATCTCAGCATTTAGATATAAGTTTTCTTAAGCTACCTAGAAGCTTGAAATATAAAGATAGATTATCAATGAGTCATGGAATCGAAACAAGGTTACCTTTCTTGGATCATCATCTTTCATCTTATTGTTATAATTTACCAAATAATTTTAAGATAAAAAATCAATCTACTAGATATATTTTTAAAGAAACAATAAAAAATATTTCAGAAAAAAAAATTAAATTTAATAATACCAAAAAAACAATTGTGGACCCACAGACAAATTGGCTTAAAAACGGGCTCAGGGATTTTGTTTTTGATACTTTTAGCTCGAGTTCTTTTAAAAAAATTTGCTTCTTTAATCAAGCAAATTTACTAAAAAATTTTGAGTATTTTTGCAAAAAAGATAATGTAAATAGTTTTCCATTTTTTCAAATTCTAACTTATTATTATTTTAATAAAAACTTTATTGAGAAACATAAATGAATAATTTTCTTAAAAACTATAATAGTTGTATTTATTGTGGTTCAAAAAAATTAGAAAAAGCAAATGAACAGAATTTTCCTAAAAATTTTTATCTTCAAGCAATACAGTCAGACTTAAAATTAACTGAAAAACTTTTACAAAAAATTAAAGTTTATGATTGTAAAAATTGTTTTATAATTCAAAATAATCCTTGGTTTAATGAAAATATTTCTAAAAAAATTTATTCAAATATTTATGGCCAACATAATAGGAGCTGGACTAATTTAATAAATTTCTTAAAAAAAAATAAATTACCTGATCATGGAAACTTATTTAATTACCTAAACAATAGAATAAAGATTAAAAATTATGCCGAATTTAATAGTCCATTTATGGGAATTTTATTAAATTTTTTTTCACAAGAATATAAAAAAGATAAAATATTTTATTTTGAAATTTTTAAAAATATTATCAATTATTTAACATCTCGACAAGTTGCTGGTAAATTGAGAAATACTCAAAGATTATCTTTTTATAAATCTAAAAATTTTTTAAATAAGATAGAAAAATTAAAACTTAAGAATTTAATTAAAATAAAGGTAAATAAAAAACTTTTAATAGATAACTCACACTTATGTTGGGGTCAAAATGACAATTACAAATCTGTTAACAGCAAGTCTTTTGCCTCTCAATTATTGGATTTAGATGTATTGAATTTAGACCATGAGAATAACAAATTAAAATTTGATTTATTTGGGATCTTCCATACACTTGATCATACTTTTCAGCCTAAAAAAGTTTTAGATTACGCTCTTAAATCGAGTAAATATGTTGTGGTCTATTGTCATATAAATCCAAAATTAGAAAAACAGCATTTATTTTCATTGAGTAAAAAATTTTTACTACATCTAAATAAAAAAAAAATATATACGATCGATCTAACTGATATTATTAATAAAAAAAATGTTAAAAATGAAATGTATTTTGTTTGTTCAAAAAATAGAAAATATATTAATAAATTAAAAAAATAAGTTATATAAATTTTAGTTATAAAGCTAAGAGAATGTTTGTATTCATGATAAAAATATGCCAAAAAAAAATTTAAAAAAAAATAAAATTGGTATTTTTATTTTATCATACAGAAGATTAAAAAATCTAAAAAAAGTGATTAAGAATGTAAAAGATAATATTTCAAAAGATGATATCTTGTTCATTTTTGCAGATGGAATTAATTATAAAAAAAATTTGGCCGAACAAAAAGAAACTTTAAAAGTTATAACTTATCTTAAAAAAATTAATAATAATAAAATTAAAGTTTTATTTCAAAAAAAAAATATTGGTCTCAAAAAAAACTGGGAAATTGCTTATGATTTTATGTTTAAAAAATTTGATAAAGTAATCTGTTTGCAGGATGACGATATAATAAAAAAAAATTTTATTGCATATATGATTTATTATTTAAATAAATTTGAAAATAACAAAAAAGTGATGAATATTACTGGGTTCGCAACTAAGGTAAATGTTAAAAAAAATTATTTGTATGATAGTTATTTTACAAAAAGATCCATTTCTTACTCCCAGGCTTCTTGGAAAAGAGTTTGGAAATTATACAAAAAGATTGATAAAAATCCTTATGCAGTAATAAAAAATAAAAATAATAGAAATTTACTCAATGCTGCAGGTACAGATCTTTTACCTTTGATGATTTTAGAACATTTTAAATTTATAGACTCAATTCAGGTTTGGTGGTCGTGGAATATAATAAAAAATAAAGGTTTTTGCTTAAACCCACTTACAAGTCTAATTAAGAACACTGGATTTACAGATAATAAAGCGACTCATTACTACAAAAAAATATTTAATCAAAATACCAAAACTTTTAATAACAAAATTAAAATAAGTAAAATTTTATATGATGAATATCTCGATAATCAATTTAAATCCAATTATAGCGCTTCTAAAATTTCTTTCTATACTTTTAATTATGCCCCTCTTTTTATAATAAAAATTTTATATCAGTTAAAAAAAATGTTATTAAATTAACAAAAGTGTAAAATTAATGCTTAAATTAAAAAATTATATTTCAAAAAATTTTGGTATCATAAAAAATTTTATATATTTTTTTGGTATAAAACCATCTGGTCTTCCTAACTGGAAAAAATTGATAAACAATGTTCAAAAAACAAAGATTAGCAAAATTGTTAAGGACAAAAAAAATGTTTTAATTTGTACATCTGGCGGATCTCACAAAGTGGTAAATATTTTTAATTCTTTAATTGCTTTTGCTTTAAGTTTCAAAGGTTGTAAGGTTGAGTTTTTATTGTGTGATAAAGTTTTACCAGCATGTCAAATGGCTGCCATGGATTTTGTTAGCAATGAAAAATATTCTGAAAATGGACCTAAATCACTCTGCAATCATTGTTTAATATCAGGAAATTCTTCATTTGAGAACATGGGTTTAATAATAAATCACTATTCCAAGTATTTAGTTCAAAATGATTTTGAATATGCTGACAAAGTTGTAAATTCAATAAGTAATTTTGATAATATCAGTCATTTTAAAATAGATAAAATAGATATTGGTGAACATGCATTGGCTGGAGCATTAAGATATTTTGCAGTTGGTAGTTTAAATGTAATTGAGGAAAAGATTTCAAAAAAAATTCTCAAGAGATATATAAAAGCTGCAATTTTAATTAAGATTGCATTTGAACGTATTATAAAAGAGAAAAACCCTGATGTAATTCTTTTAGATCATGGCCTCTATGTACCTAATGGTATTATTATGAGTGTTGCCAAAAAAAATAATATTAAAAGAGTTGCTTTTATGACTAGTTATAGAAAAAATACAATTTTATTTAGTAGAAATGACACTTATCATAAAACTTTTGTCAGTGAGAAGGACAGTCATTGGAGAAATATTGATTTTAATATTGAGATAAAGAAAAAAATTGAAAATTATTTACATTCAAGAAGATTTGGAACAAATGACTGGGAATTTTATTATAATAAACCAATTTTTGACATTGATAAATTTAAACAAAAATATTCAATTAAAAATAATGTCGTTACATATATGACTAATATTATTTGGGATGCACAGCTAGAGTTTCCATCAAATATTTTCTCTAATATGATGGAGTCAATTATCGAAACTATAAAATTTTTTGAGAAAAGAGAGGATATAACTTTGATAATTAGAGTTCATCCTGGAGAAAAAAATCACGATAGGCCCTCTAATCAAAAAGTTGAGGATGAAATAAGATCTATTTACCCAAACTTACTAAAAAATCTTATTATTATAGGGCCGGATAATCCCATTAGCTCTTATGCATTAGCAGAGATTTCCGACAGTGTAATCATATATGGGTCAAAAATAGGCTTGGAAATATCTTCCATGGGAATTCCAGTTATAGTTTCTGGAGAAGCATGGCTCTCTCACGAGGAAATAACAATCAAACCAAAAACAAAAAAAGAATACTTTGAAATTCTCGATAAGCTACCCTTTAAAAAAAGATTAAATCAAAATCAAATTGATCTTGCAAAAAAGTTCTCTTATCACTTTTTTTTTAGAAGGATGATAGAAATCAAATCACTTGATTATTATCCAAAAAAATGGCCACCTTATAAAATAAAAGATGACATTTATAATATTTTACAAGATAAAAGAGACCCAGCCCTTGAACTAATCACGAATTCCATAATCTATGATGAGGACTTTATATTTAAGGATGAAAATTATTTAAATTAATAATGATTAATAAAAAAACAGTTATTTGCTCTACTATTTGTAATGAAGAAAAAAATTTAAAAAATTTCTTTAATTTGGTGAATAAAATTTCTTCTTTGTTTCAAGAATATTACTTGATTATAATAGAATCTGACTCAAGAGATAAATCTTTTTCTATTATTTCACATGAAATGAAAAATAGAAATGGAGAATTTAAAAGTTTAGGAAATCTTAAACATAAATATTTTGAAAGAACAAAAAGATTAGAAATATGTAGAAATGAGTATTTAAAAATAATTAATGATGATAAAGATTTAAAAGAATATGACTACATGATTGTGTTAGATGCCGATAGAGTTAATAATTTATTAAATCCAAATGATCTAAAAGAATCTATTTATGAATTGAATAACCAAAATTGGTCAAGTTTATTTCCAAATCAATCTTATCTTTATTATGATATTTGGGCTTTAAGAGTCCAAAACTTGATTGAAAATGATTGTTTTGATGAATTTTATAAACTAGTTAATAAATATTCTTTTAAAAAATCATATTATTTAAGTGTTACAAAAAAAATGTTTTTCTTAAAAAATAATAAAGATAGATACAAAAAGGTCATTTCAGCTTTTGGAGGATTAGGTATTTATAAAATAGAACGTATTTTGGGTTTTTTTTACGATAGCAAAGAGGGCAGAGAAAGTGAACATGTGGGTTTTAATGAAAAGATTAATATCAAGTATGGAAATAACCTAATTGATACAAAATTGATAAATTCAAGAGGCTTAAATTCTCATACAATAAATTCTATAATATTTATGTTTTCTAATTTTTTTGCAAAAAAATTTTATGTAAAAATGTTTAAAAAAAAATAAATTTACTAAGAAACTTTTTTCAAATTCAAATAATCGTTTAATTTATTGACATTGTGCCAAGATTTATAATTTTTTTTGTTTACAAAAAATTTCGATTTCGTTTTAGAGTGTATTAAATCGTTGATTACCAGTTCCCATGTTTTTTTTTTATTTTTATCACTTATAAAATAGTGTTCCATGAATTTAAAAATTTCAGCTGTCGTTTTGCTCGAGAATTTATTAATACAACTAATTTGACCAAAATAATTTGTTAATTTATGATAAAAATTAATTTCTTTAATTTTTTTTTTTAAACATTCTACTCCCAAGAATGATTTTTTTAATTTTTTATCATTAAAATTTGTAATCCCAATAGTATTTTTAAATTTACTATTTATAACATCTTTAAAATAATCAAGGTCACAATAGATATCTGAATGCATCATAATTAGAGGTTTTTTATTTTTACTCCATTCATTCTTAAATTTAAAAATACTATAGCCCGATCCATATTTTCTATAATCTTTAATTTTAATAAAATTGACTTTTGGTTTAATTTTAAGTTTAAAAATATGATTTTGAATTAGTTGGTGTTTATATCCAACTACAATATTGATTTTTTTAACACCTAAGTTCTTAAGATCTTTTAATATCTTTTCAATTAGTGAACTTTTTTTTATTTTCAAAAGGCTCTTTGGTTGGTCAAAATTTTTCATAATAAACCTTTTGTTAATACCAGCTGATAAAATTAAAAAAGAATATTTGTTTATAGAGTTTAGTTTACCCATACTCTCATCAAAGCTCTTTGAGAAGAATTCTTGTTAATCTTAAATTTTGTTCTCCCATGTGAAAGAAACTGATTATTAAAAATTACAATATCTCCTGTGCTTAATTTAAATCTCTTTTGAAACTTTTTATTTGTTAATAGTTCATCTAATTTATTTAAAGCAATAATCTTATTTTTTGGCATTTTCTTTTTTTTTATTTTATATGCTGTTTCAATATACTCTCTTAAATATCTAAATCTTAGATCATTTTCTTTTAATTCAAATATTGGTTTCGAAAAAATTTTACTTTTAAAATTAAAACCTCTTCTTTCAAAATAAAATTTGGTCATGAGAGTTTTAAGAGATTTTGGATCTTTTTTTTTCAACTCATTAAAAATTTTTATACAATTTGAAATTATACTTTTTCCACCACTACTTGAATCCTTTATACAAGCCAAAAATACATAATTTGGAGGTACAGAGAGTTGGGGACCATCAGAGTGTATTGATCCTCCAGAATTTGTTTCGTGGTATCTTAAAGTATCTTTTTTTTCAGCTTTTGATAATTTTTTGATTAAATTAACTTTTGGTGTAACTTTTACAAATTTGTTATTTTTGTAATTTTGTATGATCACATTTCCCATACAATGAGCTAAGAGTTTAACTTTTTTTTCGTAATTTTTATCACTTTTAAAACCTTTAATTATAAAAAAATAATTATTCTTATTCAAAAAATTTGACTTAATAAATTCAATATTTTCTTTTAAGTTTTTTTTAAGATTTGCTCTCTTAACATTACTAGTACTATTTAATATAGCGTTGGTAATATTTTTTAAATTTGAATTGATAATGTTCTGCGATTTATTCATTATTTACTTTTTAAAATTACATTTTGGCTTATATATTACTTATGAAACAAAATAAAAATAAATCAGTATATGTGGCATTATCTGTAGATTTTTTACATGAGGGACATCTAAAAGTTTTAAAAAAAGCTGCAAAATTAGGAAATGTCACAGTTGGAATTTTAACAGATGATGCAATAAGTCACAAAAAGCTACCTCATCTGATTTATGAAGAGAGAGAACAACTTATTGCAAGTAACAAATATGTTCAAAATGTAATTCCTCAAAAAAGCTTAGACTATACCGAAAATCTAATTTCACTAAAACCAGATTATGTAGTACATGGCGATGACTGGAAGGTTGGTAGACAAAAAGAAATTAGAAGCAAAGTTATTAAAACCTTATCTGCTTGGAAAGGAAAATTGATTGAATACAAATACTCAAAAAATATAAATTACGAAAATTATAAAAATAAATTATTAAAATTAGCTAATACTCCTGATAATAGAAGAAAAAAACTTTCAAGACTAATCAAATCAAGAAAAATTGTAAGGATTATAGAGGCTCATAGCGCATTATCAGGTTTGATTACTGAAAATTTAACTTATGAAACAAAAAATGAATTCTCAGAATTTGATGGCTTTTGGTCTTCTAGCTTAACAGACTCAGCAATTAAAGGAAGACCAGATAATCAATCATTAGATATTTCTTCAAGAACTTCTGGTTTACAAGAAATT
>MDTG01085628.1_pt1 | contig 15661 bp, 13 predicted proteins | sample 811421 | NCBI WGS metagenome assembly MDTG01 (sample SAMN05326645, study PRJNA326480) | marine metagenome | isolation source: seawater | place: Pacific Ocean: South East | collected 2011
CCTAACCTCCAATCATGAAGCATGTTTTTTGTAAAAAACATTGCTGCAACCATTCTTAACCTATTATGCATCCACCCCTCTGATGCTAATTGCCTCATAGCTGAATCAATTATTGGAAAGCCAGTTTTGCCCTGCTTCCAAGCATTTAATTCCTCTTGATTGTAACGCCACTTAATTTTTTTTGTATAGTCTTGAAATGGGAGTCCTCTGCTTACTTTTGGGAAAGAGAACATTATATTTTTGTAAAATTCTCTCCAAATAATCTCATCTATCCATTTAATTATTCCCTTCTCACCCGCATTCAGTTCAAAGTTATTAATTTTAAGAGCTTCTAAAATGCATCTTTTTGGTGAAATAATTCCTGATGCCAGATATGGAGATAGCCTGCTTGTTCCCTCCAAAATAGGATCATTTCTATCAGAAGAATATCTAAAAACTTTTTTATCTAAATATTCCATTAAAATTGATAATGCATTTGTTTCACCAATTTTCCAAATAGACATATCAACAGAATGAGTACATTTAAAGTTGAAACCAAACTCCTCGATATTTGAACGAATTTTAGAATCATTTTTGAGAGAATAGTTAAATTCTATATCTAGAAAATCAATATCAAAGTTTTCAATCCATCTTCTTTTAAATGGAGTAAAAACTGAATATGGTTTTTCTTCTTTAGTTTTAATAGTCCCAGGAGCAAATACAACTTGGTCATCGAAGGACTCATTACTAATATTGTTTTTGTTTAAAATTTCTTTAACTTTTTCGTCTCTTTCTCTTTCGTCAACTCCGAATATATTATTCCAATAAACACTGCTGATATTTCTTTCTTTTACAATCTCAAGTATTATTTTTGGGTTATCTTCGAACCCATTGGAATCAATTATTGTTATAGGGATATTAATTTTTTTTAAATTTTCATTTAAATCCATTAAATTGTTAATAACGAATTCAGTCTTACAATTTGCCTCATTATGAAGTTTTATTTGTTCTGACGAGAAAATATAAATACAGTGAACTTCATCTGAATTTATGCATGCATGTCTTAAAGCAGGATTGTCATCCATACGTAAATCATTTCTTAACCAGACCAAACTTCTCATAGCTTATTATTTAACTTTTGAATTTGAAAAAATTATATCGACTTGAAAATTCTCTCTTTTATTTAGAATCTCAGCAGTCCCACCAGCAGATTCAACTATAGCAGCACCTGCAATGATATCCCACAAATAAATACCAGTTTCTTGATATTTTTCAGCTTTACCAGATGCAATATAACAAGCCGCCATCGCAGCAGAGCCAATCATTCTAATTTTTTGCCAATCTTGCATATCTTTTATCATATTATTTAACGAATTATTAGAATAATCAGTATTATGAGGTAGACCAGTAATTAAAATACTATTTTCTTTATCAGATTTTTGAGATACATTTATGGATATGTCATTCATTTTTGAAATATTCGAAAATTTATCACCTGAGTACATATGGTCATTATTAAAATCATAAATAACTCCAAGTATCGGTTTCATTTCACTTACTAAGCCTATAGATACACAACATACTGGAATGTCTCTATTGTAGTTGGCTGTTCCGTCTAGTGGATCAATAACCCAAAAAACATCTCCTAAGTCATTTGAGGATTTGCCACTTTCCTCTGCCAAAATTGGATAAGTTGATTCAGATAAAATTATCGATTTTATTAAATCTTCAGATTCTATGTCTGCCTTTAATTTTATATCTTTAGGATTAGAATTTAATATTTCATTAATTTCTTTTTTTTTATTTTTTAAGAGCTCACCAGCTTTTAGGGCTGCTTTTTTTGCGAGAACAATATCTTTTGATATATCTTGGATTTCCATCTAACCTTTGTATGTAATTTTGTAAATTACATTATATTTATCATCTGAAAGTAGCATTGAGCCATCATTCATGATAAAGGGTGACACTGGCCTCCCCCATGCTGACTCATTTGATAGCCACCCACTTATAAAATCCTCCTGATAAAGATAATTACCATCATCATCAAGTTTCACAAAAACTAAAGTGTATCCAGATTTTTTAGTTCTGTTCCATGATCCATGAAGAGCAACAAAAACACTATTTTGATATTTTTCTGGAAATACGTCACTATTATAAAATGCTATTCCTAAGGGAGCCACGTGAGGTCCCAATTCAGCTATTGGATCAATAAAATCCTTTTTTACAGTTGGTATCAAACTCCCAAATTCTGGATCAATTATGTCCTTTGCATGTTTATATGGGTAACCATAAAAACTTCCCTCATAATCAACCATATTCAATTCACATGATGGTGAATCATCTCCTAACCAATCTCTGCCATTATCAGAAAAGTACATTTTCTTTGTTATTGGATGCCAGTCAAAGCCAACACTATTTCTTACACCGTCAGCAACAGTTATTAGTTCTCCATTTTCATATTTGTGAATCGCTGCAAATCTTTTATCATTTGTTTGTGGCTCTAAACAAATATTACACGGAACACCAACTGGAATATATAAATTTCCATCGGGACCAAAATCAATATATTTAAAACCATGCCAAGTTTCGGATGGCAAATCGTTCATAAAGATAGTTTTTTTAGGTAGTGACTTTGACTCTTTATTTAACCAATCATCAATGTTTCTAACCACCCATATTGTATCAATTTCAGCAAAATACAGATCTCCATTGTGAACAGTTACACCTGTGGGATTTTGCAATCCATCTGCAATTAGTATTCTTTTTTCAGCATACCCATCAAGATCGTTATCATAAAGTGCGAATATTTCATTTCCTCTTTTTGAACCGACAATTACATATCCATCTTTTGTTTCTGATATCTGTCTTGGCGAATCTAGTTCATCAGCAAATATAGCTATTTCAAAACCATTTGGAAGATTTAATTTATCTAAATATGAATTAGCATTTATAAAGAATGAAATTAAATATATAAAACATATAATAAAGATATATTTAGTTGTTTCAGTATATGTATTTAATTTAAGCATATTAATTATAAAATATAGAAAATGAATTTAACAATAATATTAGATTACATAATTATAAGCATTATTGCATCAATGAGTATAAATACTATTTTAAGAAATTATGCCAAAAAATATAAAATACTAATAGATCTACCTGATAGAAATAGAAAATTCCATCATAGACCAACCCCGATAACAGGCGGTATTGGTATTTTGCTTGCTATTTTAATTTCTGGAAAATTATATCTTGATTTAAATGATTTAACTGGATATGTACCAGAATTTACCTTTCAGTTAATTGTTATTTCAATACCACTGCTAGCATTATTTTTATTAGATGATATTAAAGGTTTAAAACCTTATTTTAGAATTTTAGTACAATGCTGCCTTTCAATATATATGATTGTTAACACAGGTATTTACTTAGAGACACTTGGAAATTTATTTGGTTATGGTGATGTCAATCTTGGTATATTTGGCATTCCTTTCACTATTTTTTGTGTTGTTGGTGTAATGAATGCTTTTAATATGATGGATGGAATTAATGGTCTATGTTCGGGTTGTGCAATGATTGCTCTTCTCATGATTGGTTTTTACTCTAAATTAATTTACGACTCAATGCTAGTTTTAATTATCGGCTCTATGATTGGATTTTTGATATTTAATCTTGGTTTCTTTGGGGAAAAAAGAGCAGTATTTCTTGGTGATAGCGGTTCAAATCTAATTGGATTTTGGATTGCTTGGATTGCAATATATTCTTCTCAAAGTCAAATTTACAATATCGAGTCAATTACCATGCTTTGGTTTATTGCTATTCCTTTATTAGACTGCATTGGCTTAATTGTTTCAAGAATTAATAAAGGAAAGAGTTGGAGTTCTGCTGGAAGAGATCACATACATCATAAATTAATGCAAAAATTTTCATCAAAAGAAACTCTTGTTATAATTTCAATTATTACTCTTTTAACAGGTCTATTTGGAATATTTATTGAAATAAATGCTCCAACATATGTATCAATGATATTATTTTTTATCTATGGACTTGTTTATTATGTGCTTTTAGGATTTTTTGGTAATAGTTTTTTCAAAATAAGTAAAGATAATGTTTAATTTTTTTAAGAAAAGTGAAGAAAAAAATATAAATGATAAGCCTTCATTTGAAATGGAATTAACTGCAGCAGTGTTAGCTTATGAAATCGCAAGATCTGATGGAGAAATTAGTGATGATGAGTTAACAGTGCTTATGCAAGAAATTGAGAAAGTCTCTGATAAAGTTGGTAAAGATAAGCATGAGATTTTCAACATAATTGAGTTATATAGCAAAGATAGTGTTTCTTTTTATGAATTTATTGAGGACATTAATAATAATTATTCTAAGAGCGAAAAAATTCAACTACTAAAATTTATGTGGGACACTGCTTTCGCTGATGGAAAATTAGATGTTGATGAAGAAAGATTAATAAGAAGAGTTGCTGACCTGATTAAAATAAAAGATATTGAAGTTTTAAAACTCAAAAACATATCTAAGAATTAATATTCAATATAGCTAGCGTTTTGTCTTATAAATTCTTCTGACTTAGACCTATTACATTTCTTAGGGTAGTTTCTAATATTTTCCTGGTATAAATCATCACCAACATAAGTAAACATCTGAAGCAAAATAACACACTTTTCTAAATCATCTAATCTTTTATCTAGGTTAATTTCTTCAGTTAAAATTTTAAATGATTTGTATTCATTGCTCATAACTAGATTTTTTTTATTGTCAAGAACAATGAAATCAAGTTTATTTTTTGAATGGTTAAATGGCTCCCAGTTAATTGAATTTGAGGTTCTTCCCGGCTCTCCAGTTTTAGCAAAGTTTGTCCAAAGTTTCATCATGTTTTTAGATATGTACCTTTTAGAAAAACTTGGCGGATAAATTATGCTTGAAATTGGATAGCCACCTACTAAATCCATATTTCCAGTTAAAAGAGGAATTTCAGTTGCATGAGCTGCTCCAATTAATGTTTTAAAGTCAGCAACTAATATTCTTCTATGATCATCCCAGTCAAATCTATATGAATACAAATTATTATTTCCAGCTTTCAAAAGAGACATTAATGGATTATCAACACCTCTGATCTTCCAAGCAGAGCTTCTGTAATAATTAAATGCTTCAAATGATTCTTCATTGGATAATCTGATTTTAGGAATATTTAAAATTGATCCAATAAATGAGTAATCTACATCTACAAAATAGTCTGCAGTAGCAAGCCAAAGCTTGACCTCATCACGATTTGAACCAAGGATTGTAGGAACGTTATTTATAAGTTCTTTTTTAGACAATGCTTCTCTTAAACCAATACTCGGAATGACAACACCATCAGCAGTTAATAGAGGTAATTCTTGATATGATTTCCTATCTGAATAATATTTAAAGAAATTTTCTGTAGAAATTTCCAAAAGTAAACTTCTAACCTTTTCAAGATCATTAACATTTGTTCCATCATTGTTAACAATTCTTTCAACTATATTTGAAGATGTGTGATCTGAGGTCGATGATTTGTCAATTTGTTTGTAAGCATCTTCGAGAGAAATTGAGGTTGTATATCCTGACATGGAAATTGCTTTATGGAAAAGTGAGCTTGCTTTTTTAGAAGCTATCAAGGATAAAACATTATGTCCTCCAGCAGATTCTCCAAAAATCGTAATGTTATTTGAATCACCACCAAATAAATTAATATTCTGTTTCACCCACTTAAGGGCCATAATAATATCAAGTGTTCCAAAGTTAGATGTCTTATCGTCACCAAATTGAAAATTTTGAATTGCAGGATGAGTAAACCAACCATATGGCCCAAGTCTATAATTAATTCTTACAACCATTACATCATGTTTTCTTACCATTTTAGAAAAGTCATACAAATCTTTTAAGCCAGAAGTATTCCCACCGCCATGAATCCAAAACATTACAGGAATTTTTTTTTGATTATCTTTATTAATCGGCTTGAATATATCTAAATACAAACAATCTTCTGAACCAACAAAAAAATTATCTGAATCTACTCCACCAAGATTTGAGGGTCTTTGAACACAAAAGTTATCATCTTTTGAAATAATCCTATCATTTGAAATAATTGCTCTTGGAGCTTTCCATCTCAAATTTCCTACTGGAGGTTTAGCATATGGAATGTCCTCATAAATAATTACATTATTATTTCTTTTCCCAATTACTTCCCCACTTGAGGTCTTTATCATCAATTCTGTTGAAGGAAATATGTGATTAGTAAAAAATATTAATGGAAGAAGTAGAAGGTAAATTTTCATTTAAAATAATTCAAAAAAATGTGATTATATAATATTTTCGGGATGTAGCGCAGTCTGGTAGCGCACTACACTGGGGGTGTAGTGGTCGTCGGTTCAAATCCGGCCATCCCGACCAATTAATTTAAGATATCTTTGATATTTTTTGATGCATTTAAAGTAATCCTGTCTCTTTTAGAGATTATATACTCGTCTTTAGTAAGAGGATTCCTTCCTATTCTTGAAGGTGTTTTTTTTATTACAAAAGTTCCAAAATTAGAAATTTTTACTGATTTTTTATTTTTTAGATTTAATTTTATTAAATCTAAGAAATAGTTTAATAAATTCTTTGAAGCCTTTTTTGGTATACCAGTTTTTTCAGCAATATGTCTAGCAATATCACTTTTCGTCAATGACATTAATTTTATGTACTAGTACCTGTTCCAGTGCCTGTGCCAGTTCCAGTTCCAGTTCCAGTACCTGTGCCAGTTCCAGTTCCAGTTCCAGTTCCATCATCTTCATCAATGTCATTCACGGAAACAGTTATGTTTTGTGTATCAGTTAATCCTCCGCTGTCTGAAACTGTTACAGTAGCTGTATATGTTGATTTTGTCTCATAATCAGGTGCTGTAAGAAATGTTAAAACTCCAGATGAAGAATCTATTGCTAATTCTGAACCAGAAACACTAAAAGTAAGGGTATCACCATCATCCACATCTGAAGCAGTTACTGTACCAATAGCTGTCTGATTTTCATCAGCGCTAAAGTTTTCGCCTGAGGTAATGGATGGCGCTTCGTTTACGTCTAAAACATTAACAATAATATTTTGTTCAGTTCTATTTCCACTTGAATCTGTTACAAATACAACAGCTGAAAGCTGAGGAGTAGTTTCGTGGTCGGTTGGATCTCTTTCAAATGTGAGAACACCTGTAGATTTATCAATTTCTAAATATGAACCTGTTACAAAGTAATTTAGAACGCCTGATAAATCAGTAGCAGTTACGGTTCCCACAGCCAGTTGATTTTCAGGAGCTTCAAATACAGCTGCTGAAGTTATTACTGGAGGTGTTGTATCAACTACGTTTACTGATCTTGTTGCTGTTGCAGTATTTTCAGAGGGGTCCGTTGCGGTATATGTTATTGTGTATTCTCCAATGGTATTTGTATCAACTGTACCAGTTGATGAGATAGTTACCTGACCTCCAGAATTGTCAGTTGCAGTAATTCCTGGATCTGTGTACGTTGAGCCCAATTCTACTGTAGCTGGGTTATCACCTAAGATAGTAATTACTGGTGCAGTTCTATCTAAAATAATTACATCATCGTCATCGTCAGTAGAAACTTTTACAATAGCAACTCCACCTAAAGTTAAAATAAAACGTTGTAAAATTTTGAGTGCATCGACATTTGAGGCTATTTTAGTCTTAGCTATTTTAATATTCTCTGGATTCTGAGTATTTTCTATATCTTCGTTAAGTATATTAATTTCATCAATTAAAATGTCAGCTTCAGCATACAGTTCGCTAAGTGACATCTGACTATACTTAGATTCTAGTCCCATAATTTGAGGATCAGTTAATGTATCTTCCGCATAATTAACACCTACAAAAAATACTGCAGAAACCAAAAAAGCTGAAATAAATGAACTTTTTATGAAGTTATATTTCATTGATTACCTCTAACTACTTACAAAATAAATTTTAAGCCCTAAACTCAAGCATCAATTATATATATATTTATTAGCTTTTGTACACTGAAAAGGATAATAATAATGAAAATGTGTTCAAAAAAAACATATAATTAGTAGTTATATGGTTTAAACCTTACTAACAAGTCATAAAGGGTATGTTTTCTATTTAATTTTGCTCCTGGGTCTTTTGTAAGTGGGCGCCAAGTGTAATTAATTAAATTACCTGCAAGAGGAATATTAAAAAATACACCTTTATCAAATGTCCCCTCTCCAAATTGATCTGCTGATACATCAGTAAATGAAGCAAAAACACCAAATTTTATTCCATTTAAGTAAGTTCTCGATATTTCAAATGTAGCTCCTTCGTCTCCAGCTAAATATTCGCCATAAGAAATCTTCATGTCAAAAGGTAATACTTCATATTGTCTGTAGTAAAAATTAAGAGAATGGGTAATATTTCTATAGTCAAGTAATCCAAATCTAAAGTCATAGTCCCTTTTTTTAACATCAAATAATTCAAAACCAACTGCGAAATTTGAATTGCTTTTGAAATAAAGATACTCAAATCCAGCACCTGTGAACATCTCCTCTAGTATTCCAGCTGTAAACATAAGATGATGATGTTTTTTTGGTGTGATATGGAGATCTAATTGAGCTCTACCAATTATTATTCCTTCATCAATATTTAATAGATAATCTTTAACGTCAGACCTAACTTGAGCTGGATAAGTATTTAATGGCGGAATTGTTAAATCATCAAAATTATCTACCAAAGAGTATTTAATATTTGAAGAAAAAAAGAAGTTATCTTTAATTATATATTCGCTATTATTTTCTATCAGCAAAGCTCCTTTAAAAAACTCTTCTCTTGAAGCAAGAAAAGGTCTCAGAACAAATTTATTAGATGTAGAAAATCTTCTTGATTTATTTCTTTCATAAATTAATTCTGAATTATTTAAAAAATTGTCATCGAAATTAGATTGTGCTTGAAGGTCAGCAATTCTTAAATCTGTTTTTATATTTTTATCAATGCCTGAATCAATTGAAGCAAATCTAATGATCTCCTCGATAGTATCAAGATTAGAATGAGTAAATTGTGTTAGCTCAAGCCCAATAGATTCAGATGATTCAATTATTTTGTTAACACCAATACCATTATTTTCAATATTTTTTATTAATCTATTATATTTGTCATCTTGAGACTTTATTGTCTCAGATTTTTTGTATTGATATTTTTTAATAGATTGATTTGGATTATTTTTATATACAAATTTTAAGGAAAGATAATTATTCCTTTCATTAGATACGCCAATAGTAAAATTATTATTAACCACATATTCAATTGCAAAAGAATAATTGCTTTTCGAGATTTCATAGCCTACTTGTCCTGGAGTGACCGTATTGTCTGTCTCAAGTTTAATTAAAAATGTTTCACTAGGAACATATGATATTCCAAAAAACGGTGATACTTGTTCTCCAGAAAAATATCTAGAAGGTTGAAATTGACCACCTTTATCCTCAATCCCATCTGATCTGTTATAAAATTGATCACTTAAAGAGCCAAAAGGATTTTTAAATTTGTATTTTGAATCATTTAAAGTCCCCCAACTAAGACCAAAATGTAAATCAATATTATTGATGCCATAACTGCCAACTATATATTCAGAACTATAAAATCCAGTACCTGCAATATCATTTATTCCTATTGCAATTGCAGGTAAAACACCTTCCTCTTTAATTTTAAATTTAAAGTTAAATCCTTTATCTTTGTAGTCTTGTCCTGGAAAGCCGGGATAAGGTTTATCTTGAATATTTGTATAAAAAAATGAGGTTTCCATCCAATCATATGGAGAAGAGGTCATAGTAATTTTTTGGTCAGGATTTCCGTCATACAAAGTGAATCCATATGAAGATTCTTCATAAAGTCTTGCAGTTGGCATATTTATTAGGCCAATTACTCCATGATTATTGTATGTGTTAAAGATAAAGCTATCTGAGAATGTTAAGTGACTATATAGGATTAAGAATAAAAATCTAAAAACATATTTTCTCATCTAGTTTTGGACTAATTATTACGAAGATTATCAAGAGCAGCTGCAGAAAAAGCAAGATCAGACAGAATTCCTGTAATTGGAGCCAAAATATCTATCCCGGGATTATTAGTAATAATCTTTCTAGGTACCACTATTGTATCTCCAGGCATTAATTTAATATTTCTTGTAAAAATATTTCTATTGGATTTGTTTGTAATGCCGTTTGCCGTAATAACATAAACTCTTCTTTTGTCAGCGTATTGTTTAAATCCACCAGCATTTTCAATAGCTGAAATGATGCTAGTTTTTTTTGTAAACTCAAAAGCAACCGGATTAAATACAGCTCCAATAACATTAATTGTATTTGAGTTTTTAGGTACTATAATTTGGTCACCATCAAACAAAATAGTGTTTCTTGAAGCTTGTGAATTTGGTGAAAAGTCTCCAGCCAACCTACCTAAATCATTAGGATCAATATCCTCTGAAAGTGCTTGTATGATATTTATATTAAAATCAGGTTCGTTTGTATTTAATGTCAAAATTGCATTACTTAAATCTTCTTTTGCTTTTTCTAAAGCTTTGGTTTGTCTTTCTCGTATTGATTCTCTTGTTAATATTATTCCATCAAAATAGGCTTGACTTTTAAAGCCACCAACTAACTCATATAAGTCCTCAACAGAAGAGCTGGCATCCAAAACATAAGTTCCTGGAAAGTTAACAGCACCGGAGATATTAACTGATATAAGATTATTTGTGGGCGACCTAAAAGACACGGTGTGATATTTTTTTGCAACAAATTGCATATTTTTATAATTGTCACTAATCACAATATCATCTAAAGGGCTTATATATGAGGCATTTATATCTACATCGCTCATATCTAAACCTAATAAATCTATAAAAGAGCTTACGGAATATTTGCCATATACTGGCAATCTAAAAGTTCCTTGTTTATGGTTAATTGTTAATTCATAGTCATCTATAGTATTTCTTGTTAACTCACTTACATCATCAAATGATCTATCATTGATATCTGTAAAATAAACTACTGAATTTGGCAAAAGCTGTATTGAATTATAGGTACTTGGATCATTTAGATTAAATAAGACTGAAGATTTAATTAACTTTTTATCATCAAATTGCTCTAAAACCCCCAACCATGGATATACATCTACAAATTTAAGGTCAGCAATTAAATTTTTTAAGTTTTTATATTTTTTAATTTCATAAAAGCCAGGTTGTTGCACAGCACCAATTACTTGAATATTAGCAGTATCTTCGTTTAAATAACCAAAGACATTTATAGCTAATGCATTCTTTAGGCTTTGTTTAAGATCATTTATATTTTTGTTATATATCTTAGCTTCATTTAAATCTAAAAATGATACAGATATATTCGATTTATTAGCTGTTTGAGTAAAACCAAGTGCAAAATCTATTATATCTTTTACATTTTCACCATCAAGGATTTCATATATTGCAGGTCGTTTTACAGCACCTGTTATTTCAACAAACTGAGAAGCGGCATTAATTAATATAGTATCTCCAGCTTCAATTGTATGATCTTTGGATCTGTCGCCCCTTATAAGCAAATCGTATAAGTCAAATGAAAAAACTTCTTTATTATTTCTTATTAGTTTAATATCCCTTAGCGAACCTATTTCTGAGATTCCTCCAGAGTATGCTAGTGCGCTAGTAATAGTGCTAAAAGGATTAACCAGATATGTTCCAGGAGTCTTTACTGCGCCAACTATTGTAATTTTTTTAGCGCTTACATTTTGTATTGATATATCTATATTCACGCCTATGTAAGATTGTCCAATTAGTTCAGTTAGCTTATCTTTAACTTCTTGTAAACTAAGTCCTACAACGGAAATAGCTCCAAGTTCAGGAAATAAAATCGTACCGTCTAGTTTGACATTTAGATTAAATGTTATATTTTTTGAGCCTGATAATATAACTTTAAACTGATCTCTTAATGATATTTTGTAGTCATTGGGCAAAGGAAGGTCTCCAACCGCTGTTAGTGAAGTTGGCATTGATGAAAAAAAATCGTAACCATATTTTTTTCCTAAAACTTTATTAGAATCTTCAGAAGATTCATTAACTATCAATGACTCGGTTATTATCTCTGGATCATCGATTAATTCATTAGCAGAATTTTCACCAGCATACATGGCTTTTGCGAACTCAATTTGCTCAGGACTAAGTTGAGATAAAATTGACTGATCAATAGCTTGACCATTTATTTTAAATGTGCAAATAAAAAAAACTAGAAATAAATAATTTTTGCAATTTTTCATAAATTAATCGGTAAATTTTTCATGTATTTTACATATAATTATTGATTATAGCAGTTATCTGATGCTATTTTTTCTATATTCCTGGGATTGAGACACCTTCCAGATTAATAATCGGTTTTATGAGTTTATTGACACTATTTTGTATTTCCTCTTCTGACAAAGTATACAAATTTGATTGAAAAATTAATCTTATACCAACTTTAATCTCCTTAAGTTTTTTATTTTCGTAAAAATCAAAAATAAAGGCATCCTTTAGATTTTTATCGTTAAGATTTGATAGGTAATTGATAACAGTTTTATATTTTTTCAAATCTGTTATTGAAAAAGAAAAATCTCTTGAACTTGAAGGAAATTCAGAAACTGATTGATATTGAATAAAATTAATCTTTTTCAAACTTGATTCAACGTTTTTAAAAATATGCTTAGGTAGGTTTTCTATTGATATTTCTGCATAAAAAATCTTATCTTTCTTTTTTGATTTTAGCTCTTCTCTTGAAATCTCTTCAATTTTAAAAAAAGAATTTTCAGAGTCTTGGTTCAATAGTTTATTTAAATAGGATTTATCAAGTTTTTTAGAAAAATCTATATAATTGTGTCCTCTTCTACCACTAATAATGATTCCTAGCTTTGTTTCTTGATTGATTTGGTAACCTTTAGTGTATATATCACTAATTTCAAATAATTTTATGGAATCTTTTTGCCTTCTTTCGTTAAACAAAAGGTTATTTAACAAAGATTTTTTCAAGCAGGTCCTCAGCTTGTTTCTGTTTGAATCTATTGGGTTATCAATCAAAATAGATTTTTCTTCTTGATTTTTAGTAAATGGAAAGTTAATAACCTCAGAGAAACCATTTTTAATTAAAAAATTCCTCAATCTATTTACATCATTTATATTTTCATCAAACTTTTTGGTTATTTTGAGTGGTTTGTTATCTATATTGTTATAGCCGATAACTCTTGCAATTTCCTCGGCTAAATCATTGTGAGATGAAATATCGTGTCTATATGAAGGGACAACAATTTCTTTTTCAATGCCAAAACCGAGCTTACTTAAATATGATAAGTACTTTTCTTCTTCTAAATCAATTCCTAAAATTTTATTAATTTTTTTGACATCAATTGGAATGCAAACTTTTGGAATTTGGCCTTCCTCAAATAATTGTATTTTAATATCTTTAATTAGTGCATGATCTTTTACAATTTCAATGAATCTTCTTAGCACTTTCTCTTGGTTAAGAATATCAACACCTCTTTCAAATTTATAAGCTGCATCAGAGGCAAGGTTATATTTAATACTTTTTCCAATGATTGCTTCAGGCATAAAAAAAGCACACTCAACTAAAGCTTTTTTTGTTTCTTTTGAGCAAGCTGTTGAAATACCCCCCATAACCCCGGCAAGACTTATAATTTCATCATTGGCTGAAAAAACACAATTTTTATCGCTAAGATTAATATCTGATCCAAGCAATGTTTTAAAAGATTTTTCACAAGTTATATTTTCTAGAACTAATTGATTTTTTATAGTGCTTGCATCAAAGCAATGAGTTGGCTGACCTAATTCATAAGAAATATAATTAGAAATATCGGTAAAAAAATTTACTTTATTGTTTCCAGTAATAGAAAAATAATTCTCTAGATATGGCTTATATACATCTACATCATCTTTAATTTCGATTTCCAGAAAACTAATTTTAGGGCAAACTTCAGGAGATAGATTTTTAAAATTTAGATTTAGTTCATCAATATCTTCCAAGAATATTTGATAGGGATATGCTTTTCCAAAAAAAACATTAAGATCTCTTGATAATCCTAATAATGATAAACAATCTCCTCTGTTAGGAGTGAGATCCATATGAAATATATCATCGTTAATTTCATGCTCATGCCCAAGCTGAAAAAGTTTTTCTGATAAATTTTTTTTTGAAGGTTTTTCAGACAAGAAATTTAATAAGTCTTTGTAATTAAATTTCATCTAAATTGACCTAAAAAATCTAAATTTGATTTATAAAACTCTCTAATATCATTTACTCCAAATTTAAGCATAGCTATTCTTTCAATACCTAGACCAAAAGCAAGACCACTATATTTTTCTGTATCAATTTTGCAGTTCTGTAGTACTATTGGATTGATAATACCGCAACCTAAAATTTCTAACCATTTCCCAGTTTCAGATAAAATGTCAACCTCTGCGGAAGGCTCTGTAAATGGAAAATATGATGGACGAAATCTAATATCAACATCTTTTCCAAATAAATTATGAAGAATTTGATGTATTAAATCTTTTAAATGTGAAAAAGTTACATCTGTATCAACATATATACCCTCAACTTGATGAAACATAGGTAAATGAGTAGCGTCGTCATCTTTCCTATAAACTTTTCCTGCCGATGAAAAAGCAATTGGTGGTTTTGATTCAAGCATGCTTCTAATTTGAACTGGTGATGTATGAGTTCTTAATAAATTACTTTTGTTTTCAACATAAAAGGTATCATGCATCTGTCTTGCAGGATGTGATTTTTTAATATTAAGCATATCAAAATTAAAATCTTCACTTTCAACTTCAGGTCCAGTAACTTCTTGAAATCCAATATCAGAAAGCATATTTAGTAAAAAATATTTAACTTGATTTATTGGATGAATGCATCCAGAGCTTTCTTTTATTTGTGGAGGCTCTATATTGTCTGATTTAGACATTTAGGTTTTATTTTGTTGCTACTTTTACGATTTTTTCAAAGGTTGATGAATCGTTAATAGCAAGATCTGCCAGAATTTTTCTATTAACTGCAATATCTTTTTCTAATAAGGCAGCCATTAAATTAGAATAAGAAATACCCAACTCTCTTGCAGCAGCGTTTATTCTTGCGATCCACAAGGATCTAAAAGCTCTTTTTTTATTTTTTCTATCTCTAAATGCGTATTGAAGAGACTTGATGTTTGATTGCTTTGCAGTTTTAAATAGCCTACTTCTTGCTCCATAATGTCCTTTAGTAGATATTAATACCTTTTTATGTTTTGCTTTGGCTGTTACTGATTTTGTTACTCTTGGCATGATTATTACCTTTTAATTAATGCTGAAGCCATTTTAAGCACAGTTCCGGTTAACTTATTAAGACCTCTGTTATGTCTTTTTCTTTTGGTAGATTGTTTTGTTAAAATATGATTCCTATTAGCGCTCTTACTTTTTACTGATGAGCCAGTTTTTTTGAACCTTTTAGCAGCCCCTGAATGTGTTTTAAGTTTGTATGCCATAATCTTTCTAACAAAGCTAGTTTTTCTTTTTTAAAGGAGATAAAACCATTAAAAGTTGACGTCCTTCTAATGATGGCTCTTGATCAACTTTAGCAACATCTTGTAGCTCTACTC
>MDTG01095757.1_pt1 | contig 15661 bp, 10 predicted proteins | sample 811421 | NCBI WGS metagenome assembly MDTG01 (sample SAMN05326645, study PRJNA326480) | marine metagenome | isolation source: seawater | place: Pacific Ocean: South East | collected 2011
AAGTGTATACAGTAGAACAGCCGAAGCCGCTCCCCACATAACTTTCCAATTGAATTTGTCGTTGTTTGATGCAATCCAAGTACCCAACGTCTGTACTGAATCGTTTGCGATAACTGCGTATCCTGCGAAAAGGAATCCTACAGCCATCCATAGGGTGAGTGCGTCCATTCTTATTTCTCCTCTGTTTGCCGCTTTTACCACGGCGCTCACATATTAAGACAGGGCTCGACGTTGCCCTGCTGGTAACTTAATTGTTACGTTTTTATTTAAACATATTTTTTGTAAAATGTCAAGGTAAAAGATTAATTATTTGTTACAATGTTATAGATATCTTGCCAGTTGTTAACTTTTTGTATACCGTCAGTTGTATAATCTTCGTTCCATGTATGTGAAATTAGTATTGGTTTGTGTCCTGCTTTTAAACCTGCTTCAGCATTTTTAGGTTTATCTTCAACCCACCAATGTCCTGGTTCATATTCTGCTAGTGCTTCGTCTTTGTCTGCACCAGTTCCAATGCACAACACACGGTCAAATGTATTAACACCAAACACTTGTTCTAAATTATATTTACGAAGTTGTCCTGCGTATTTGTCTTCTGATAAACTTGTAATAGCATCAAAAGAAAATCCTTCACGCTTTAATTGTGGTAAGAATATATGACTGTCACGCAATGGTTTTAAGTAACCTATCCACGCACTATTGTTGAACTTACTTACAAGTTCGTCACATTGTTTTTTACGTTGAAAACCGTAACGCTTGTATTGATCGTAAATGCCTTGTTTTTTAATACGAAATCCTTGCAAGGACATCCATTCATCAAAAGCGGATTCCCAGTCTAATACGACTCCGTCTACATCTATGAGTATTTTCATTATAGATCGCCGGACTTACGATTCTCAGAATACCAAACATCAAACTCACCGTCTGGATAACGTGACTTTAATTTGTTTACGTTTTCTTCTATGACTTCATTAGGATCGATATCCAATGCCCGGCAACTATTAATCCAATACCAAGCAATATCGCCAAGTTCTCGTTTAATATGAAATTTAGTTTCATCATCCAACGGTTTGCCTTGGAAGATACATTTCTTAACAATTTCTGCATATTCTCCGCCTTCTGATGCAATACCAATTGCACCTGTTAAAAGCAATGCCATATTTACATTACTTTCTTTTTCTAGTTTTTCTAACTGTGCTGTTAAGCCACCAGTTTCGTTACTTTGTAAAGATGTTACTTTCTCTACAAATTCTTTGTACTTGTTTAAATCTACTTGTTTACTCAATTTATCCTCTATCTATCTTGCGCCAAAGTCTTCTGCTTTGACTTTGTCTGGTGCTGTGCTGAACTCTTCGCCAATTCTATGATCATCTGGCTTCTCATCACTTACAGCAAGTATAGCATCTGTATCAACACGATGTAAAGTAATTTCTTCGCCGTCAATGTCTAAATCTATTTTTCTTGTCCATCTTCCGTGTTCAATAAGAATATAATTTCCTTCATTGTATTCATCATTGTTTTCTGGACCTTTAGAATAAACTTTTGCCCAACGAGGATATACTCCTCTTGCAGTACCATTATCATCTCTAATAATAATACCGCCTTTGGTCTTTTGTTCACCAAAGTATAAATCAGTAACTAAAACGTGGTCATGTATTGGTCTAATACCATTAGTTTTAATTCTAGCCATTCTTATTTTTCTCCTGTAGCGTCTGATATTCCTCTGCGTCTTGACCTTGCTTTTTTAACAGCCTCAACGCCTTTGTCTAAAACTTTTTCTTCTGCAACTACTGGATCAACAGTTTCAGTTTTTACTTCTGGCATTGGTTCTTCTTCAATTACAGAACTAACTGGAGTGTCTTCAATCTTCATAGTTTGTGAAGGTGGATTGTTTGGTTTAGATTTTTGTACTACTGGTTGCTCTCCTGCAGGTACATCTGCATCAGGTGTTGCTTTAGGATTCGCTTCATAGTATGAACTTACAATTTGTTCACGTGTACGTACAATCTTTCCACCGGCGCCTAATTCGTCGCCTCTTGCGTTAACTTTCATATTACCTACTGCTGGAGTAAGTTCATTTTGAGAACGTAGTTTGTCCATGTCAACTTGACGTCCATTCATTGTTCTATATGTTCTTCCCATATTATTCTCCTTTGTATAGGTAGTTATCTTAAAAATTCTGTGGGATCTAAATCATATTTGATAGAGTTTACTTTATGTACTCCTAACAAATATAAAACATAACTGGCTACACTAGACCCACGTCCAACACCCCATACGATATTGTTTTCTCTGAGTGTATCCACCATGTATTTAAGGAATTGTAACACATCCATCATTGCATGTGACTTATACAAGTTAAGTTCATATTCAACACGTTGTTTTTCTTCTGGTGTATTACATAAGCCTAATACATAATCTTCTATATCAAATTGTTTGTAAAGTTCTGGCATAAACCAGTTTAATCTATTATTTTGATCAAATAGATCTTGATCTACACTAGTATCAATATTTGAGTGTAAATTTGTAATTTCGTCTTTGTTTGTATTGATTATTGTATTATACTTGTTTACAAGTTCTTCTGGAATAATACAGTTTTTGATGTTATCAAATTTGTTTTGATATATTAACTCAATAATATTGCGTTCACTGACAGACGCTTGGCCAATGTTATTTGTTTCTGCCACCGTCGATGACTGTTGGTGTAAATTTTCCTGCTTTTTGTTCTGAATCATATCCTAAATCTTTCCAACTGTGTGCACCTTGCCATATATTTTTTGCATCAATTCTTTGATCAAATGTTGCTGTGTCATCTCTTGTCCACCATGGAGTAATGTTTGACTCACACCAATCAGTAACTTCCAAATGTTTGTTTTCATAACTATTAGTATCTACAGTGTATTTTACACTATCACCTAGTTTGCTGTCAACCGTTAAGTTTCCAAAGTGGAAATAATTTCCTGCAATCGCAAGTATTTTTGAATATAATACTACTGCTAATAATTGATCATATGGTGAACCTGGAAGTAAAATTTTATTCACAGGCATTTTGAACCAGTATTCTTTAGTTTGGTCTTTTGGAGAAAATATGATTGAATTCTCACATAGTCTTTCGATAAGATATTTGATCTTTTCAAAACCTAAATTTTGTTGTCTAATTTCTTTTGTTTTTGGAATAAAACTAATTTGAATATTATATCTGTTAGGGTATATTACATCATCAACAACTACAGTTGCATCAAAGTTTCCCTTCCAACTAAAATAGTTTATTGTATCGTCTGTGTCAAGATTATTGTACATTAATTAAATCACCTAGATCCTTGCCATCTTCTTTGTTTTGTTGTTGTTGCTGACGCAACTTTTCATTACTTCTTTTACGTTGTTCTTCACTATACATAGTTATAGAATTTTGTAACTGAAATAACACAGACTGGCTCGGCGATCTAGACGCTATTAAGTACTTTTTTTGTAATTGGTTAATTTTTTCTTGTAACTCATCATCGGAAAGAGATGACGGGTCTTTTGCAAGAGGATTAAACATTAGATTGTAAATTTACCTTTGTAATAGATAAAAATATTAGAACCTTGATCTGGTGACCAAACTTCAAAAATCCATTTCTTATTTGCAAAGTCTGCAATAGAACCTGTACCATCTGCTGTACCATCATCTGATAAAGCAAAGTCTGTACTTAGATTTAAATTAGTTTTATCTGTTAAAATGTTTCCGGAAGGTGTACTAAAGTTTAATTTCTTTTCATTAGCATTGTTGGATCTAACTTCTAATGTCATATGGCCCATTGAGTTAGCAGGTCCCCAATTTTGAATTACTACAGTGTTTGTTGATGTAGGATCAGAAACTTCAGAAGTACAAATTAATCTACGATAATGACCTGCTGTAAAATCAACGTTTGTTTCACCTGAAAGTGTTTCTGCACTTGGTGCCGCAAAACCTGTATCTCTTAGAATTGCTTTTGCAATAGTGTTGTCATTAAAGTCGTTATCTGCTTGTGTTGATGGACTAGTGCCTTCTAGTGTTGCAATAGCACTTTTTGCATCATCAACTGCTTGTTTAATGTTACTAAAATTATCTCTGAACCCTTGCGAGTCGTTATCTTGTCCTGCTACAGGATAGGCAGTGTCAATACCGCCTGTGTTTATATCATTACTTGTTGCCATATTAAATTACCTTCCTTTTTGGGAATACAATGTATTTATCGCCTGCTTCACCTTCTACGCTGTCAATTGTGAGTCTATCTACTTCAAAGTTGATATTTTTGAAGTCAAAGCCACTATTTTGAATATTTTCAAGTATTGTTGCGCCGAAACCTGGTTTAGCATATGCTATCGGAACTGCCTTAGTATATCCAAGTGCAGTACCTGTGGTTTGTGTACTACTCATCCATAATGGAATGAACTTTTCGTTAATATTTATAATTGTGCTATCGCCTGCAGGAATAAGTTCTCTTAGACGCTGTTGCATATTACTAACACTATTTGGATACAAGAATCTTCTAACCAACTGGTCAATAGTAATAATGTTTGTACTTGCTTTGAATTGATTTGTATCAATAGTTAGATTAACGTTTGCATCAGTAATATCTACTTGACTTGTTACACTGCCGTTAGTTTTTTCTGCATCATCAAATAGTTCTACATATACTATTTCATATATTAGATTATCTTCAGCATCATTTGCTGTTGCAATTTTCACATCACCAAATTTGAAATCTTTCCTATGGAAATTTCTAACAAGTGCTGGAACATATTCTTCAATTTTTAAAGTTTCAATACCATACTGTAATAACATCTTTATTTCATTTTGTGTACCAAAAGATGGATCGTTTGGTCTATACAATATGTTATCTGGAAATACTGTATTGTCTGTAATAAAATCATAGTAGTATTGACGTTTAGTTTTAGGCAATAACGGTTGTAAGAAAATGTTACTGTACTGTGTAAGTGTATCTGCTGTAACACGTATTCTAAATTGTTTTTCTACAGCACTTTGTTGATAGTAATCTCTTGCTTGTACTGTAAATCTAAATTCTCTATCTATACTTGTTGTACCACCATCTAGAATAAAACTGTTTAAACCAAAACCTGTTAAGTCAATAGTTGTTAAACCATCTTTAGCACCTGCTTGTGTTTCAAACTGATTAATTTTTCCAATCAATTCTCCACCGCCACTTAAAATAATTCCTGGCGGAAGTGTACCACTTACAAAACTGTATCTTATATCTGCATTAGATAAAATTGTTGTTGCATTGATTCTTAATGTACTTGTTTGGTTTGGACTTAAGGTACCAAGTAATTCGCTTGAAGTAAATGTAATTGTACTATCTACTTCACCTTGTATTTTTAAAATAAACTGTCTAGCATGTACAACAGATTCTGTTGAATATACATCTTGTCTTTTTATTTGTACAGTGAATGTATATGTTTCTGTTACTGCTGGTTGATATGGAACTTTACCAAATAGTACACCGTTGACAGTGTCTAGTGTCATACCTGGTGGTAATTTACTTTCAGAACTATCAGCATTGTTTATTAATTCGTAAGTTACTGCTCCACTAAATTTATTAGGATCATATACTTCTAAAGCAATAGTAATAAAATTGTTTGCTCTTCTTACACCTAAGTTACCTGTTGTTAACCATAAAGGTGTTCTTAGATATGTTGCACTTGAAATAAATGTTTCTGTATCTGCTTGAATTGCAAGTGTATCTGATCTAAAGTTTTGTTCATTTACAACAAAAATTCTAAACCTTCTTCTTGCTCTTGTTACACCGTCGGATACAGTAACAAAAAACTCGTAAAATCTGTTTAGGTATTTAGGAGCACCACTACCGTCATCTCCTCCACCATAATCAAAAGGAAATTGATCATATTGCTGTCTGTCATAGTTTGTGCTAGATGCTTTATAATCTACAGTAAGTTCTGCTTCAATAATACCAGATAGTTTTCCGTCTTTACTTAAAGTAAGTCCTGGAGGTAATTCTCCAAATAAATCATCTAGATAATATTCTAATGTTTCACCTGCTGTAAGATCTGAATCGTTAGCACTTAATTGAAAATCAACTATTGATCTATTAAGTATAAAAAGTTCACCTTGTGGACCAACTGGCAATGTGCCTTCTGGTGTTAACCAAAACGGTGCATCTTCTCCTTCAACTGTGATATGAAAAGTTCTGTCTATACTTCCTTCACTGTTGGAAGCACGTATTACAAATTTGCTTGTGGTAGTATCTGATACTTCAAAAGGTGTTCCTACAATAGCGTTGTTTTCTAATCGCAACCCGCCTGGTAAGTTTCCACTTATCAATGTAAATGATGTAGCATCTGTAGCCTGTAAAGTAAAAGACTGAGTTGTTCTTTCTTGTACTGTTCCTAAACTACCTGCTGAAGTTGTCCATACTGGTTTAGCCATTTTATATCCTCTTACCAGTATTTACCTTAACTATCAAACTGACTTACAATCCACCAACTTGAGTTATACCATACTAGTGTTACAGCGCCGTATTCTGAATTTTGTGAAACGTTTAAAGTACCAACTGAACCGTTAATTGTTAAGTTGACAATTAGGTATCTATCAACAAATGTAGCACCACCGTTTACACTAAATTGTCCTCTGCTTACAACTTTGATTGTTTTCATTTGTCCATCAACTGAACCTGCACCTAAGTTTGCATAAGCCTGATCAGCACCTACTGCTGTCCAATCACCTGTTGAAACAAAAGTGTTATTTGAAGTTGTATCAATTGTTTGTGGAGTTGCAGTTCCTGCAATAGTTAAAACTTGATTGCTTACATGTGATAATGTTCCATCAATTCTTACATCACCATCTAGATGTATGTGTCCTGTACCTTGTGATGTAATTGCTAAATTACTATTTGAAGGACCTGCAATTTGTGTTCCTTCAATATGTAAACTGCCTATATCTGCTTTTGTACTAATTGTATCTGTTGCAGTAATTTTAGTTGTTGTAATTACATTGTTTACACCGTCAACAATTAAACTACTATCATCAGCAAACACACTACCTGTTAAATCTCCGTCAACTGTTCCTACTGTACTTGCCGCAGTAATGTTTAAAGCATTTACAAAACTTTGTGTTACTCTTGCATCTACTTTAGCGTTTGTAAAGTAAAGGTTAGTTGAACCTTCTGTTAAATTATCAGTTGTATTATTTGTAAGCATAACTTTATTGTTATTGCCATCTACTAATAATGTTGAGTCATCACCAAATACGCTACCAGTAACATCACCGTCTAATGAACCAACGTGTGATCCTGTTGCATTACCTGTTAGGTTTGCAGTTACAGTTGTTGCATTTATAGTTGTAAATGTACCTGTTTTATTTTGTCCATCGATAATTGGAGTAGAATCATCTCCTACTACACTTCCTTTTAAATCACCTGTAAATATTCCAGTTAAGTTTGTTGCTGTAACTGTTGTTGCATTTACATTGGTTGAAGTAATTGTACCACCATTAGTAATATTATTTGTTCCCAAATTAATATCACCTGCCATTGTACCGCCTGCTTTTAGTAAGCCTCCGTTTGTATCAATGTATGCACTGTCTATAACACTTGTAAGTGTAACAAATTCTATTGCTGTACCACCTGATGCTACTCTTAAAATTTTGCCTGCATCTGCGGCACTTCCTGCGTATGATGAAGGAGTATCTGAAAGTCCAACAAATGTGCTAGATCCTCCACCACCGCCACCACCGGCGCCCCAAGTTAATTCTGTACCTGAAACTGGAACTTGTAAAACTTCTCCTGCGTTACCAATTGTTCTTGGAAACTGATATGCATTGTAAAAGTCAACAGTACCTGTACCGTTTGCATCTAATCTTAAATTTTTATTTGAAACATTAGTTTTGATTCCTGTTTCACTTATGTCAATTTCATTTAATGTTGCAACACCACTTGAAGTAAATGTAAAGTAAACTGGTTGTGTTGCTGGTGGTTTGCCTGTTTCAAAAGGTAGTAATGATACTGCGTTCACAGTTGAGTCAACTACACTTGCACCTATAGCACCTAAACCTAATCTATTGTTGTCAGTGTCGTTAATTGTAAATGCTATTGACGAACCAGCACCTGTTGTATATGTTTGTCCACCTGTTAATGCTTTGTTTACTACTGTTTCTACATTAATAGGATTTAATGCAACATCACGGAAACTTGTTACTGTAATAAAATTAGCAGGTAAATCAACACTAGTTTGTACTGTTAATGGACTATCGTCAGTTCTATATGCTAAACCAAACTCTGTACCTAGTTGTCCTTGTACGCTGATATCAGCAGTATCAATAATTACTTTACCATCACCGCTTATAGTTTGTGCGTTTGTATCTAATGTTCCTGTAAGTTGTCCTTGTACTCCACCATTTACATTACCATTAAGTGTTTGTCCTGCACCTAATGTAATACCTGCTGAAGCAGTAATTAATCCATTAAATTGTGCGGCTTGTGTAAATGTAGATGTTTGATTTACTAATAGTGTATCTGTTGTCATGCTATCAGTATCAATTGATCCTATTGATGTAATTGTACTTCCAACTCCACCAATAATGCTATTACTTAAAATACTTAAATCACCACCTAATTGAGGAGTAGCATCATTGCTTACTTCAAATGCACCTGTAATAACAATATCTGTTCCACTTAATGTTACACCAATATTTGCATTACCACTTTTTATTCCAAACAGTTGTCCTGATGAACTTGCTGTTAAAGTATTTCCGTTGTCAACTTGAATACTTCCAAAATCATTGTCAGCGAGATTAGATGTATTTAGGTATACGCTATTTCCGTCTGAACTTATGGCAATAGTTCCGTCACTGTTTCGTAATGATTTAAATTCTAAATTTTGTGCAGTTTTTTGTTTAAAGATTCCCTCACCTATTCCTAGGTTAGAGCCAGTGTTTGTCTCTCCGCCAACAGCAAGTAATTCTGCAAAGTTATCATTAACTTTGTCAAACGCTGTTCTTAGATCGTCACCTGTACCATCATTTGGATTAGTACCTATGTTAATTGTTTGTATTGCCATAATAGTTTCCTACACCTTTATTTACAGTCTACCCACCACAACTTCGATGGTTCCAATATCTGTTGAATCATAATCTTGTAGTGCTTTTCCAATTACACTTCCTAATTTTGGATCGTCCATTGCAACTCCAACTCCAGGAACATCACTTGCTACAATCATATCACCCTTGTTAATTTTTCCAACTACTTTACATGGAACTCTACCCTGTAATGCTACTGCAACAACATTGTCACCTTCCATCTCAGCGTTCATTAAGTGTGCTGGATTTGTTGAAACAACCCCTGCTATTTTTGTTGTCATAAATTTGTTTGCTAGAGTAACTTCTTTTTCACCACCAAACATAATAACTGTTCCTGGTTCATAAGTTTCGTCACTTGCATAATTCTCAGCCAAGTCAGCAAATCTTGCACTTGTTGCCACACCGTCAAATACCTGTGCATATACTGTTGTGTAACGTTCACTACTGCCACCAATTGCATATGTTGTATTTGCACTTGGTGTTAAAGCACGAGTAGTTAATGTGCCTGTCATAGTATCACCATCTATGTCAACATAGTCTGCATCGTGATTGTGATTTACTGTTGTTGCTATTGTGACATCAGCACTACCATCAAAGTTTATAGTACCTGTAACAGCACCTGAAAGTGCAATGGCTCTTGTAGTTGTAAGTTTGGCCGCACTACCTGCGAAACTTGAGTTAGCAACTACTTCACTAATTGTAAGTGCAGTTGCTCCTGCATTATTTTGAATTTCAAAGTTTGTGCCTGATGCTTTTTTCTTAATAATTTCTGCGTGGTGTGTTGTTCCATAAATGTCATTAAAGTATTTTGTATCACTTCCTAAGTCAGTTGTATTATCTACTTTTGGTTCAACATTAACAACACGTAAAGTTGTTGCATCGTTCATACTTACTGTGCCATCTTTCATAATCGCACCAGCAGTTTTTACGTTGGCATAATCTGTAACATCAGCACCATCTTCTGCATTAATAATTGTTCTTACTTGTGCAGGTGTTAATGGATCAACTGCCGCATTAGATCCTGAACCTGCTGGTACACCAAGTATACTTGATGCCGCCTGTTGTCTAATTTTTCCTAATGCAATACCATCTGAAAGTCCTGTTGAAGTTTTTAAACTTACCCAACCAGTATCAACATCAAATTCTGCATTGTTGAAACTTGCAAGTCCACTGGACTGTTGTATCATACGTGAGTTTGTAACAAATCCACCGCTGATATAAGGTGTAAATCCAACTGTTCCATTTACTGCGCCAGTTAGTGCTTGATCAGTAAACAATGTAAAGTTTGTATTATCAACTTTGCTTATGTAGTAGAAGTTTGTGTTTAATTCAATAGTTCCAGCAACATCATTGATTCCAACTAGATCACCATCAACAAGATCGTGTACTGTAGAAGTTGTAATTCTTATTGGGTTACTTAATGTAATTCCACTAATTGCTTTACCACCTGCATTAGAACTTGCTCTTGTTGAAGTAAGTTCCATACTTAATTTAGACTGTGCAATACTTGCTGTTTCACTTACATCAGTATCTTTAATAGCACCTGTTGCTAATCCAACTTGAATACTATTTCCTGCTCTTGTAAATCTAACATCACTACCTGTGCCAGTTGGTTCACCAAATGTTCTTGAACCACTTACAGCATCAGTTGTAATATCTAGTCCAGCATTAACCATTCCTACAATAGGATTGCCTAATCCGTCTACAGTGTTTGTGCCTGTAAACATTAATAAATCTGTGTTTGAAGGACTACCTGTAATAGTAGTTCCTTCTAATCCACCAATACTATTTTGTGTGTCAACATATTGTTTTGTAACTGCATCTGACCCGTCTACTGGATCACGTAATGATTTAATTCTGTTACCGTTCATGTCAATAGTACCACTATCAAGTGTACTATCATTTAACATAGTAAAGGCTTTTACATCTGTTCTTTCACTGTCAGTTGTACTACCTCTAAATACATTGTCTGCATAAAGTTTGTTGATTGCATCAGTGTTGTTTGTTCCTTGTTGAATATTTGTAATTTTGTTATTGTTAACATTCAACTCACCGTTCATTCTATTCCAAGCAAGGTTAGTTCCGTTGTAACCTGCTCTGTTTAATAAACCAAATGTACCACCTGCCGCTTGAGCACCTGTTGTACTTGGTTCTGGGAAATCACTACCGTCTTCGTGCTGTCCAATTATTGAACTGTTTATATATTTGACAAGTGTTGATTCTGTAGGAACAGCATCATCTGACTGACCTTGCATTTTTCTATCTGTTGAAAACTCATCAATTGATGTACCTTTAGTGAATTTCAAACTATCAACGTTTGTTAATCCAATGTTAGCGTTAAGTTCAACTGAACCGTCACCTTGGTTAACACGGAAGAACTGTCCAACTCTAAAGTTACCATCTTGGTCTGTACTTGCGTAGAATGTTCTACCTGCACCTACCTCAACTGCTTCATTTGCTTGGTCTGCACTAAAGTCTGGTTTACCTGCTGGAGAACCATAAACGTTGTTTGGATAGTTACTGTCAATATAGTTACCCCAACCAATGTTTAGGAAGTCGTGTCCTGTTGCTCTCATTGTAGAAATACGTGTTGTTACAATACTAGTTGTACCACTTGTTAAGTTTGGTGGAACACGTAAATCTAATAAATGTTCTTGAATGTTTGACTCAGTACCACTTGGTTCTTGTACGTCAAATCTTTCAACATTTAAAATTCTAAATACTTGATCATCAATTCCTACACCTGCAAATTTTAATGCACTACTTGGTAAAACTCTCGGAGCATCTGTAATGCCTTTGAGTAAAACTTTTTTACCAATTGTAATTGTAATGTCTGCATCATTTGGTATTTGTGTGCCTGAACCAATACTTAATGCACTACCAAGTTGTAAGTTTGCTCTACCACCAAATAATACATCAGCACCTGAACCACTGTATGATCCACTGATTAATGATGTAGCATCAAAACCTGTTGTTAAACTTGAATCTGTGTATAAGAATATTTCAGTAGTGCCGTTACCGCTACTTACGTCTGCATAGTAAGCACCATCAATAGTAGTAAATCCGTTTCCATCTAAACCATCTAGTACAACAACAGAACCATGTTGCATCAAGTGTGGAGATGTTGTTGTAATTTTAGTTGCACTACCAACGTTTACTGCCGCTATGTCAACTCTTACTGGTTGTATTTCACTTACTACGTATTCAGTCGTATCACTGTTTGTTGAATATGCTGTAAGTTCTATTCTTGAATCTTCAAAAGGCATGTAACTAAAGTTTTTAATTTTTAGTTCTGTATTACCTGTTACGTTATCTGCACCTGTTGCTGAATGTGCTTTTACAATTTGTGTGTAATCTGGATCTGGAGAACCTGTAAGTGTAGCATTTACATGTCTAAAGAATGTTGTACCACTTTGTAAGTTTTCGTTTGGATCGCTACCTTCTGCTTTAAGTCCAATACGTCCATAACAACTTGATCCGTTTAATGATCTAATTTGTCCACCGTTTCTTGCCCAGTAAGATGTATCACAATAATATGTGAACACAGATACTGCTTCAATAAGTCCTGCGTTTGTTGCAATCAAACCAAATCCATCTGAGTTGATTTGTGTGTAGTCATTACAAGTCATTGACTTGTTACCAGCAGTTTCTATTCTAATCTCAGTTCCTTGTGGAATGTTACCAGTTGAGTTAGATGTTGTTCTTGCTTGGATTAAAGTTGAAGATGAAAGTGTTAGTGTTTGTTTAAATGTTCCTGAACCTAAACCATCATCAATTGGTGCTGTTGCTCCAATAACTCTATGTGTGAATTTTTCAAAGTCACTTACACCACTTACAAAATTTCTTGAATCTTGATATAAGAATGTTGTTGGTAGTTCTATTTCTCTAGTTAAGCCTTGTAACGTAATTGTAGATCCTGATGCAGGATTATCTACAACTGTTCCATATTGTACACCTGCGTTACCGTCAACATATTGACCACCACCACCTTGTCCTGAGAAACTTGAAACTGTTTGTACATAAGGTGATTTAGTTAAAATTTGTCCATCTGGATCAAGTACGTTAATAAAACCTTGATGTCTACGTAAACTTAAATTACGTAGAATTGTAGCATTGTTCATTAAGAACATATCCATATGCTGGTTTAGTTTCTTAAGTTCAATTACTGTATTGTTGTTTATTGTTGCACCAAGTGTTGTTGCAGTTGTTGTATTGATGTCAGAGTAAATATTACCTCTCCATCTACTTGTATCTCCAACAGCGTCTGGATCACTTGCCCAATCTTTAACATAATAAGTTACACCACCGTTTTCAAAGTATACTCCGTTAACTGGAGGATAAGAAACATCTTTAATTGTAATTTGATTACTACCACTTTGGTTTACTGAACCACTAAATGTGTCTGCACGTGAATATTGTGAGTCATAGTGATTTCTAAATCTAGATTCTTTTGGAAGAGCAGTACCATTGTATCTTAATAGGTCACCTCTTTCAAAAGTTAAATCTAAAGCACGTTGTAAAGGTCTAACTCCAACCAATGGTTGAATAATTGTACGTCTAAATTCGTCACCTTTTAATGAAACGTTTTCTGGTAATACAATCGGAAAGTATTCTTCGTACACACCAGACTCAACAAAGATTGTTATTTCTGGTAGCGGAATATTTGTTTCTCTGCCTTCACCGCCTGTTTTTGCTGGAGCAACACCTGTACCGTTTGTAATAACATTAGTAATGATATCCATCAACGTTCCAATAGTTGCTGATGCTCCTGTTTCTGCAATAATTGCACTGTCAATAAATTGTGCAAAACCACTTTGGTTACTAAATGTACCTTCAAATGCAGGTAATGATCCAAGTCCTGAATTAATAACAGTTGCGATCATGTTCATTAAGTTGTTTACTTTTGTACTTGCCGCACCTTCACCATTGTTTGCACTTGTGTATTGTGTGTATGTTGTTTGTTTACTACTTGTATATGCTAGGTTTTGTAAAACAAAGTTTCTTACTAGGTCTTTAGCAAAGTCTAGTGCGTCAACAGTTTGTGCTTGTTGTCCAGCAACTTGACTAGTTGCACCGTCCCAATAGTTTGCCGCATTGTCTCTTGATTTAGTGTTACCACCAAATTTTAAATCAAAAGCAACACCTTCTAAAATTAATTTTGTATCACGTCTACACTTTGACTCGTTGTATGTAAAGCCTGTCCAAATACCAACGTTGTTTGCTATTTGATCATTTATGTATGCAATAGTTTCTTCTGCAACGAAATCTAAGTTTTGTGTAATCAAATCATGTGCATAAGGATTTCTTGTATTGCTTGGAGCAACATATGCAGTATTTGTTAAAACATTTGTTTGAATTAAATTTTTAGCAAAGTTAATTGCCGCTACTGTTTCACTTTGTTGTCCTGCTACTCTTGATGTAGCACCATCCCAATAACTTAAAGCCGCATCAACTGTTTTTGAATTACCAACATATGTTAAGTCAAAACTTACAGCGTCAATAATTAAACCAAGGTCTCTAAAACATTTTTCTCTGTTAAAAGTAAATGTGTCAGCAAAGTCATCTGTGTTGTCGCCGTCATTGATTTCGTTTTCAATAAATGCAAGAGTTTCTTCTTGAATAAATCTTCTATTATCTACTAAAAGTTTGTTGGCTAATACGTTTGTTAAATCTTCTGTACCATCTGCCGCCAAGTTAATTGTATACGGTCCAGGTTTCTTTGCAGGTACTCTCCAATAAACATCACCGTCAAACAATCCTGCATCTTTAAGAGTTATATCACCTTTCATAATACGTTCTGCATAAAAACATGCTTCACGTACAGAGTTAAATGCATAAGACTGAGCACGACCAATTTGATTCTCGTCAGCACCAGCCGCTTTCATTTGTGCTTCTGTTCTACCTGACTTACTTACAAAAATATTGTTAGTACTTGTAAAACTATTTTGATCTACATAACCTTTTGTTGCCGCTTGTAATTTTGGATCTGCAAATGAAGGTGTTTCACTTAATAACAATGGACCAGTCATTGTGTCACCTGCTAGTGCCACTTTACTGTCTGCGTATTGTTTGTTTACTGCTTCATCTGCTAGTGTTGGTACTCTTGGATTGCCTCCATTTCTTAAAAGGATTTGTCCTGTTGCTGTGTCACCAGCACCTGCTAGAAAGTTTGTGTCTACATAATCTTTAGTAACTGCATCACCGTTTGTTGTAGGTGTACCTAAGTTTTCTATTTTAAAATTGTTGGCATCTAAGTTACCACCAAGTTCCGGACTTGTATCACGTACAAGTTCTGTACCTGTATTTCTAATAATAACTTTTGTTGGATCTGATGCATTATCAATTGTTAAGCCTTCACCTTCTAGTGTTTTTTCAACAATAGCATCACCATTTGAATTAGTTGCTAAAATTTTATTTGATGTAATAGTTGCTGGAGTATTATCTAAGTTTTGGAAGTTTAATCCACCACCTAGTCCAAGTGCCGCATAAATCTCAACAAAGTTTTGGTTTACTTTATCAAAACCTACTCTAATACTATCACCGGTAGCGTCATTACCCGTAGTACCAATGTTTACTTCTTTACGTGCC
>MDTG01198380.1_pt1 | contig 15661 bp, 13 predicted proteins | sample 811421 | NCBI WGS metagenome assembly MDTG01 (sample SAMN05326645, study PRJNA326480) | marine metagenome | isolation source: seawater | place: Pacific Ocean: South East | collected 2011
CGACCTTTTTAACTTTACAGTCAGCAGCAACTTCACATAAAACCTTAGTTCCAAATATATTATTTTTTAAACCTTCTGAAATATTTTCATGATATTCAACTATGGGAACATGTTTATATGCTGCTGCATGATAAATATAATCAATCTCATGATTAGATATAATGTCCATAAGCCTAGACTTATCCTTTACATCTCCAAGAACATAAGTAACATCAACTTTAAGATCTTTTGCTTTAATAATTGATTCAATTTCCTCTTGGATTGAATATAGATTTGTTTCAGATAATTCAAGTAAAACAATTTTTTTTGGATTGCCCGATAATGCCTGCCTCACAATTTCAGACCCAATAGAACCACCTGCGCCAGTAATCATTAAATTCAATCCAAAAAATGATACAGAAGATTTCCCAACAGGATCTCTTGGCAAAATGTCATGAATATTTAAGTCTTGCATTTCAACCATCTTCTTTTGATTGGCTACTAATTCATGTAGTGAGGGAATTGTTCTAACAGCTATCTTAAATTTTTCTAAGCTTGTAATAACTTTTCTTCGATCAGAAAGGTTAAGGCTAGGTATTGCTAAATATACTTCTAAATCTGAATATTGTTTTGAGAGCTTCTTTAGGTGCTTATCTTTACTATAAATTTTAATGCTGTTTATTTCCGCTCCACTTAATGCTTTGGAGTTATCGAAAAATCCAATTATGTTAAAACCAGGATTTAATTTAAGTGCTTGATATAATTCATTTCCTGCTGATCCTGCCCCATATATTAAAACAGGTTTGCCGGACTTATTTGGTTCGGCGTTGTTAATAATAATTCTAGCTACATCACGAGAAATCTGTAAGAAAGCATAGAAAACATAAGCTAAAAAAATAGATTTAAGAACCGTAGCTATTAAGAATTGATTTCTTAATATCTCATACTCTAGAAGATATACAATTCCCCAAGATAAACCAAAAATCAATGATCCGATTAAAGACCTGGTGATTAAATTTCTTGAGTCTGAATATCGTATTGATGATCTATAAAATCCAGAATAAACAAAATAAACGTATGTTAAGAAGAATGGAAAAAGAAAATTTAGATAATTTTGAGAAATAGATTGATATAAGTTTATTTCAAAATTTGAAGCTATAAGAGCTGTAAAAGGAGGACCGAAGACTATCCAACATGCAAAAGCTGTTAATGAATCCACACAAGACAAAATCAAAAACTTGTATTTCCTGGATAAGGTTCTTAGCATTGAAGAATACATATTCATTGGACTAATTTTACTTTAAAAAAACATATGTATATATATTATTAATTTTTTAGTCCATAATATTTACAATTCATTTACCAAGTCACGAAAGTAATTATGTTCAAATTTTTTAAAAAAAATAAAAAAGAATCAAACATTAAGGCAAAACCCTCTTTTGATATTGAACTAACAGGTGTAACACTGGCTTATGAAATAGCAAGAATTGATGGAAATGTCAGTGATGAGGAACTTAAAGTGCTTATGGAGCAAATTAAAGTTATTGCTACTAAAGTCGGTAAAGATCAATCAGATATTCTAACTACTATAGAAACATATTCAAAAAATAGTGCGTCTTTTTATGACTTTGTTGCAGATATAAATAATACCTTTTCAAAAGAACAAAAACTATCATTATTAAGTTACATGTGGAAAACAGCATATGCCGACGGAAAACTAAGCGTGGATGAGGAAAGACTCATAAAAAGATTAGCTGAATTAATTAACATTAAGAATGTAGAAGTTTTAAAACTTAAAAATGATAATAAATCCTAATACTCTATATAGCTTGCGTTTTCAATTATAAATTTTTTAGATTGATCTCTGCTGCAATTGTTTTTAAATTTTTTAATGTTATCTTCATATAAATCATCCCCAACATATGTAAACATTTGAAAGAATATTACGCATCGTTCAATATTGTTAACTCTTGTGTCTTTATTTAATTCATCTGCTAAGCTTTCAAATGAAACTTTATCGCTTTTCATTAATAAATTTTGTTTTTTATCTAAAACCATAAAGTTCGATTGATTATCATTCAATTTGTATTTCTCCCAAACAACATTGTTAGTTGAGCTTCCTGGAGAACCATTTTTTGCAAAGTTTGTCCAAAAAATCATCATATTTTTGGACAAATATCTTTTTGAAACGCTAGGAGGATAAATAAGATCAGATAATGGATAGCCGCCTACTAACTTATAACTACCGGTCAATAAAGGAATTTCGGTGGCATGAGCAGCACCAATTAAAGTTTTAAAATCTGCAATAAAAAATCTTCTATGGTCATCCCAATCATATCTATAAGCATATAATTGGTTGTTCCCTGCGTTTGTGAGAGAATTCAAAGGCCCATTAACACCTCTTATTTTCCATGCAGAACTTCGATAATAATTAAAAGCTTCAAATGAATCTTTATCTTTTAACTTAACTTTTGGAATTTTTAAAACTGAACCAAGAAATGAATAATCTAATTCAACAAAATATTCTGCGGATGCAAGCCAGAGTTTAACTTCATCTCTATTTGATCCTGCAATGGTAGGTACATTGTTTAAGTGTTTTTTCATGCCAAGAGCTTTATCTAATCCTATCTTAGGTATTGCAACTCCATCTGCAGTTAATAGTGGTATTTCTTCATAAGAAGCTCTTTCAGCATAATGTATAAAGAATTCATCAACAGGAATATCTAATAATATATCTCTAAGCTCATTATTATTACTAGAGTCTATATCTTTATACTTTTCGTGGCTTTTAAGCAGTCTTTCTACTACTTTAAAACTAGAGTGGTTAGAAGTTGGGGATGAATGAGTGGGATTAAATGCATCAATGGTTGAGATAGACGATGTGTAGCCAGACATTGATATGGCTTTATGAAAAAGTCCTTTAGCTTTACTAGAAACCAAAAGAGATAGAACATTATGACCTCCTGCTGACTCTCCAAAAATAGTTACATTGTCTGGATTACCACCAAATTTACTAATATTTTTGTTAACCCACTTAAGTGCATGAATAATATCAAGTGTTCCAAAATTAGAAGTTTTGTCGTCTCCTTCTTGAAATTGTTGAATAGCTGGGTGGGTGAACCATCCCATAGGGCCAAGTCTGTAGTTGATTGCAACAACTATTACATCATGTTTTGATACCATTTTTGAGAAGTCGTATAGATCTTTCAAGCCAGAAGTGTTTCCTCCGCCATGTATCCAGAACATAACAGGTAAGTCATTGTTAATTTTACTGGGAGTATAAATATCTAGATATAAGCAATCTTCAGATCCTGTAAAAAAATTGTCACCCTCTGCACCTCCTAGATTTGATGGCCTTTGGATACAAAAATTATCATCTTTTGGCAGAATCGTATCTGATGATATTAATTGTTTAGGAGCTCTCCATCTTAAATTTCCTACTGGAGGTTGAGCATATGGTATATCTTGATATAAGACAGATCTATTTTTTTTTAACCCTTCAACAAAACCACTTTCTGTATAAACAGAATAATTATCTAATGCATTTAAGTTTGAAGAATATATCAAAGATACATTAAGAAAAATAATCAAAAATAATTTCATTGTTTAACTAAAAAATATATAAAATGTGACTACATATTATATATGATTTTTTCGGGATGTAGCGCAGCCTGGTAGCGCACTACACTGGGGGTGTAGTGGTCGTCGGTTCAAATCCGGCCATCCCGACCAACTAAACTAATTTAAAATCTTCTTTATAGACGATGATGCCTTAAAAGTTATTTTTTTTCTTTCGTTGATAGTATATTCTTTTTTAGTTTTTGGATTTCTTCCTATTCTTTTGGGGGTGGTTACAAGATCAAAAGAACCGAAATTAGAAATTTTAATTTTACTCGAGCTGTTTTGTTTGATTATATTTAGAAAACTCTCTAAAAAATCTGTAGCAGTTAATTTCGATAAAGACAAAAAAGCCTCGGATGATATATTGTTTACAATATATTTTTTTCCGAGGCTCAAATTTAGTATTTGTTAATTAATTAACGCCTGTACCAGTTCCACTTCCTGTACCAGTCGTACCAGTACCAGTTCCCGTTCCTGTACCAGTACCAGTAGCAGTTCCAGAGCTTGTTGAAACTTCAATTTCACCTATATCTACAACACCTGTACCAGTTCCAGTAGCCGTTGCATTTGTAGCTGTTCCAGTAGCAGTACCTGTTCCAGTGTTTGTATTGTCATCAATACCACCAACATCTCTAACTTTAACAGTAATCACTTGTGTAGCAGTATTTCCGCTAGCATCTGTAGCAGTCACTGTAGCGGTAAAGTCCATTGTGCTATTGTCATATTCAAAACTTGCTTGACTTTCAAAATCAGGAGCTGTGATGAATGACAGTACGCCAGCGGCTGTAATTTGTAATACATCAGAATCAATAGTAAATGTTACAGTTTGAAGATCAGTGGCAGTAACTGTTCCAACAGCAGTCTGATTTTCATCAATAGTAAATGTTGATGATGAAGTAAATACAGGAACTGTTGTATCAACTACATTAACAGTTCTTGTAGCAGTACCAGCATTTCCAGATGCGTCAGTAGAGGTATATGTAATCGTGTATGAGCCAACTGTATTTGTATCTACAGTACCAGAAGAAACAACTGTTACTGCTCCAGATGCATCAGTTGCTGTAGCACCTGCATCTGTATAGCTTGTGCCAAGCTCAACTGTTTCAGGATTATTTCCTGTAACAGTAACAACTGGTGCAGTTGTATCTACAACATTTACAGTTCTTGATGCTGTTGCAGTATTTCCACTTTTGTCAGTTGCAGAATAAGAAATGACATATGAACCTACAGTACTTGTATCAACTGACCCAGACGATGTCACAGGAGTATCACTATGAAATGCATCTAAGGCAGATGCGCCTGCATCTGTATAACTTGTGCCTAATTCAACTGTAGCTGGGTTGTCACCGTTAACTGTTATTACAGGAGGTACTTGGTCGTTGTAACCATCATCGGTTAGTGCAGAAACTGCACCAAGACCAGCTATTGCAATCAGAGCTTTTTGAATAGTTGTTAATTCTGCTGCTATCTCTGCAAGTCTGTTGCTTCCAGATGAGGAAACTACTTCTTTATTATCAGCATCTTCTTGCAAACTTGCTTGCTCAGATAAAAGCAAATCTCGTCTAGCATTTAACTGCTCGATGCTCATTTTATTTATGCGAGCTTCGATTTCATTAAGTTTCTGATCAGTAATGCCATAATCATTTGAGAATACATTAGCAGTAAATGATAAGCATAACACTAATGCCATTCCCATAGTTTTAAACTTTGAATGTAAAATTTTCATATGTTGTTTCCTCTAATTTCCTAAAATAACCTTATATTAATTCATATAGGAAGGTGAATTGTATAATACTTTTCATCTTTTTGGCTACCTAAATTAACAATTTTAATAATTTTAACTGCATCTTAATTGTACTAAATTGTAAATATATGTTGCTTAATAATACATATCTTACATGAAAAATTTTATTTCTCCTTAAAAAATGCGGAAATAGTAAGCTTTTTTTAATTAATCTCCCTAAATCTGACTAATAGCTCATGCAAAGTATGTCTTCTAACTAATTTTGCACCAGGATCCTTTGTTAATGGCCTCCAAGTGTAATTTATTAGATCTCCATAAATAGGTATATTGAAGAATATGCCTTTGTCAAAACTACCCTCGCCAAATTGAGCTCGCGATACATCGGTAAAGGTTGCAAAAGCACCAAAACTTACTCCATTTTCAAATGTTCTTGATAACTCAATAGTGGACCCAATATCACCAGCCAAATACTCTCCAGCAGATATTTTCATATCAAATGGTATAGAGCCATAGTTTCTGTAATAAAAATTTGATATAAAAACAGTGTTCTCATAATCAAGATGGCCAAAACCCCAATCATAATCTCTTTTTCTTACATTAAATAGCTCAAAACCAAAAGCATAATTTGTAAGTTGTTTATGATAAAGATATTCGATACCATATCCAGAGAACATATCTTCCAAAATACCCGCCGTAGCCATTAAATGATGATTGGGTCTTGGTGTTATATGATAGTCCAGCTGAGCCCTACCTATTAATATTCCTTTATCCATGTTTTTTAAATACTGCTTAACATCAGACCTTACTTGAGCGGGGAATGTATCAACTGGTTTAAATCTTAAATCATCAAAATTATCAGCAACAGAATATTTAAGGTTTGAACTAAAAAAAAGATTGTCTTTAATAACATATTCAGAATTATTTTCTAATAAGAATGCTCCCTTAAAAAACTCTTCTCTAGATGCTAAAAACGGCCTAAATTGAATTCCTGTTGAAGATTCAAATTTTCTAGTAGGTTCTCTTTGGTATATTAATCTAGAATTTCTTTCAAAGTTCTGATCGATCTCGCTGTAAGCATCAAGCGATGCTATTTTTAAGTTCTTTTTAATATTTTTATCAATGCCTGCATCTGCAGAAGCTTCAGAAATAATTTCTTCAATTACTCTAATATCCTGATGAATAAATTGAGTAAGATCTAACCCAACAACCTTTGCACTTTCAGATATTTTATTAACTCCAATGCCATTATTTTGTAAATTCTTAATAAGTTTGTCGTACTTCGTATCATTGTTATCTATTTCTGCTTCTTGGTATTGGTATTTCTTAAAAGTTTTTTTTGGATTATTTTTATAAATAAACTTAATAGAAAAATAGTTTCCTCTTTCGTATGAAGCACCAACTGTAAAATTATTATTTATAGAATAATCAAGTCCCAATGAGTAATTACTTTTTCTTTCATCGTATACCAACTGTTGATCACCAGTACCATCTGTATTAATGACATCTCTTTCAATCTTTAGGAGTGTTTTATTATTAAAACTATACGAAATTCCATAAAAAGGAGATATTGAATCAGAAGAAAAATATTTATCCGGATCAAATTGACCTCCGCCTCCTTTATTACCAGATGGCCTATTTTCAAAATTATTAGATAAATAAGTTAATGGATTTGTAATTTTTTTACTTGAGCCATTTAGCTGCCCCCATCCTAAACCAAAGTGCATATCAACTTTGTTAATTCCATAACTGGCTACAATGTACTCAGAACTATGTAAACCAGTGCCAGCAAAATCATACAAACCAATCGCAATAGCTGGCATGATACCCTCTTCTTTTAGTCTAACTTTCATATTGAATCCTTTATCTTTTAATGATTGTCTACAAAAATCATACTCATTGGTTTGAGGGCAATAGGAAACGTTTTGAACCCTGGTATAAAAAATAGATGCCTCCAACCAATCAAACGGACTTGCAGAAATAGTCATTTTTTGATCTGGGGTTCCGTCGTATATAGTTAGACCATGTACTCCCTCATTATAAAATCTTGCAGTCGGAGAATTTATTAATCCAACTACGCCATGATTGTTATATGTATTAGTCTCGAAATTATCAGAATAAATTAAACAAGATAAAGAGACTAGTATTAGATAATAAATTTTAATATGAAGATTAAATAAAGCTCTCAACATTCATAATCTCTATCTAATTATCATTGATGGCAGATAAAGATGCTAGAGCAACGCCTAAATTACCCAAAATTGATACATAAGCCTGTGCTGCTAGTCTTCTTGTTGCAGAACTGTCCAATTTTTTTGGAACAAATATAATTGAACCAGGATATAGATTAATATTTTGAGGCTGATTAGCGAATAGATTCTTTTGTTTTGAATATTTTTCTGTTTCGCCATTTGGATGCAATATATATATTGAATCATTATCAGCAAATCTTTTAAGTCCACCAGACTTGGAGATAAAATATTCTACATCTTGATTGGGGGCAAACATTACTGCACCCTCTGATGAGACCTCGCCATATACATAAACATTGTTGGTTTTTTCTGGGATTACTAAAGTATCTCCCTCTCTTACATTTACGGTTGCATAGAAAGCGTCTTCTTGTAAATTAACGATAACTCTTCCGCTTGGTTGTGAATTTTTAATCTCTTGTGTTAATCGGATTATCGGAGTGAGATCAAAGTTTTCACTAATATTTTGCTGGCTCATAATAATAATATTATCTAGGAATTCCTCATACAAAAGATCTTTTACATTCTTATTAATTATTTTTGCCTCATTATTTTCATAAACCGCACCAAAAGGATAAGCATTATTAGTATATCCGCCTGCCTTTTCTACTAAGTCTTGAAGCGTCTCCCCAGCAGCCATAGTATAGGAACCGGGTTTATATACAGCGCCAGATATTTTTGCTTTTCTATATGAAAATTCCCTAACATAAACTAAATCTCCATCAATAGGTTTAATAGAACTAAATTGAGAGGTGTTTACAACAGGTATGGATTTTAAAGTTCCATCTAAAATTCTTTCTAAAGATATATTCTCTAAATCAGCGGTTTGCTTTAGGCCATTAGCAAAATTAAAAATACTATCTAAATTTTCTTCATCACCTAATTCATATCTAGCCGGTCTTTTGATAGCACCGTCAATGGTTACAATATTTTTTCTTGGTGTAACAAAGATAACATCTCCTGATCTAAGTCGTTTATTTAAATTATAATTGCCATTAATTAAGAGATCATAAACATCAAGGGTCTCAATAACCTCATTATTTCTAATTAAATTTATTTCTCTATACGAGCCATAGTCATTGACTCCGCCCGATACATTCATAACGTGTAAAATATTTGAATTACCGGTTAAAGTATAAATTCCTGGATTTTTTGCATTCCCTGAAACTAAAACATTAACGTCTCTTATTTCACTTAGAGTAACATACGACTCTGTTCCAAAATAAATATTTGTTACTCTAGATTTGATTAAATCAGTTGTTTCATTCAAAGTGAGTCCAGCTATAACTAATTTCCCAACTCCAGGCATATTGATAGAACCATCACCAGCAATTGGAAAGTCTTCAATAAACTCTTCTTGCCCAGTTAGTTGAATATTAAGAATATCACCGCTATCAAGTGTATATGACGAATCAGGGTTGGGTTCATTTATTGGCATAAATGAAGTTTGGAATGTTGAAAAGAAATCAGAACCAAAAAGCTCTAAATCTTTTTCAAACTTTATTGTTTCATTTGATTTTAGTCTTCTTTCCAACTCTTCTAAATCAGCTTCTAATCTTGCTTTTAAGTCAATTAAATCTTCATCCTCATTAGCTCTGCTCGAATATAATGAAGCTCTGTAGTTTTCTTTGGCATTTTCTGCTTGTGATTCAGATTTTTTAATTAAATCTTCTTTTATGTCATCAGGCAAACTATCAAGATATGATTCATCTAGACCCTGTGCATTAAGAAAGATTAATGGTAGTAAAAGTGACAAAAATTTTAAATTTTTCATAATGATTCAAGAATTTTTTGAATTATAGCTAATTTTGTCATATTTATATAGCAAGCTTTAGTATAGAAATTTTATGCTAGCCCAGGCACGCTTACAGATTCGATACTTAATGCTTTGGAAATTAGATGATTCATAACTTCATTAACTTCAGAATCAGTAATGGTTGCATGTTTCGATTGCAATATAAACCTGTAACCAATTTTTATTTCCTTAGTATTTGCATTATTGAAATAGTCAAATATAAAGATTTCTTTTATTAATTCATGACTAAAAGAGTCTATAGTTTCTTCTAATAGTTTGAACTTTGAGAAATCTTTTATAGAAAAGGAAATATCTCTTGTAGAACTTGGGTACTCTGAAATTGGAAGATACTTGTAGTCTTTGATTTTAGTTGTATTTCTATTAGAAACATGATGATCGATCTTAAGCGATGAATCAATTGTCATTTCGCCATAAATTATTTGATTTTTTAACTTTGATTTTACTGATTCTCTAGAGATATCAATAAGTTTTAATTCACCATTGATTAAACAATCGTCAAAGATACTATTAAGATAATTATTATTTATTTTTTTTGAAAAATCTAAATAGTTTTTATCAACTCTGCCGCTTGCAATCACTCCAAGAATTCTTTTTTTAGAATTGGGCTTTGTATAAATATCTGAGATTTCAAATAATTTTACTGAATCTTGCTGTCTTCTTTCGTTATATAAAAGATTTTTAATTAATGAGTCCTTCAAATTAGTTCTTAAGAATTGTCTGTTTGAATCAAGAGGATTGTCTACAATAATTGAGTCTTTTTCAGCATTTGATTCAAAAGGACTATTTATGACTTCACTAAAGCCATTTTCAATAAGCAGAGCTTTCAATTTATATTCCTCAGTATTATTGTTAATATTATTATTTAGATTAATTTGAAAAGTTTTTGGCTTAATCTTGTCATAACCTATAGCTCTAGCAATCTCCTCGGAAATATCGTTGAGATTATTAACATCATGTCTATAGCTTGGGACCACAATAACATCTTCTTTTGTTGTGAAACCTAATCTTTCTAAGGTGCGAAAGAATTGTTCTTCATATATCTTTGTTCCCAATATCTTATTAACGGTAGTTAAATCGCCAGTGATGGTTTTGGGTTTTAGTTCAGAATTAGACTCTGAAGATATTTCAATCTTTTTAATATTTGTATTTTGTTCTACAACTCTTATAAACCTTCTTAAGATATATTCGTGACACTCTGGGTCTGTGTTTCTTTCAAATTTATGGGAAGCATCTGACTTTATATCATAAAGTATTGCCTTTCCAATAATAGCCTCTGGATTAAAATAAGCACACTCCACAACAACAGAATTGGTATCTGCAGAGCAGGCAGTATCATCACCTCCTACTATGCCTGCAAGATTTATCACTTCTTTATTTTCATTATAGAAAACCAAATCTCCTTTTTTTAAATTAACCGTTTTGCCAAGTAGCGTATCAAATTTTGTATCCTTATCTAATTGATCAAGAATTAAAGTATTGCCTAGTTTATCCGAATCATAACAGTGTGTTGGTTGACCAGTCTCGTATGAAATATAATTAGAAACATCAGTAAAAAAATTGTTCTTTTTGATATCTAGATCTTTAAAATATTTTTCCAGTTCATCATCATAGTGATGAGGAATGCTATCTACATCGATTTTCAAAAAAGATATTATGTTGCAATCACCTTTAGCATTATTTATAAAATTTATGTCGCCTTGAGTTATATCTTTTGAGTAAAAATTATTATCAACTTCAACGTTATAAAATAATCTCAAATCTCTTAGTAACCCATTCAAGGATAGACAATCGCCTCTGTTTGGAGTTAACTCAAAATCAAAAATATTATCGTGTATTTCATGTTCATGACCAAGTTGGAAAAATCTATCGGATAACTCGTTTAGTTTAGGCTTAGAATCTATTTTTTCTAGTAAATGTCTGTAATGAACTTTCATTTAAATTGTCTCAGAAAATCTAAATTTGATTTGTAAAAATCTCTAATATCTGAAACTCCATATTTCAGCATTGCTATTCTCTCGATTCCTAATCCAAATGCAAAACCAGAATATGAATTGCTATCAATTTTACAGTTTTGAAGCACTATTGGGTTTACTATGCCACACCCAAGAATTTCAAGCCACTTGCCATCTGCAGAAAGAATATCTACCTCAGCTGAAGGCTCAGTGAAAGGAAAATATGATGGTCTAAATCTAATCTTCACATCTTTGCCAAATAGATAAGAAATTATTTGATAGATCACATCTTTTAGGTTTGCAAAACTCACGTTCTCATCAACATATATTCCCTCAATTTGATGGAACATTGGTAGATGTGTGGAATCATCATCTTTTCTATATACTTTCCCGCCCGAAATGAAAGCTACAGGAGGTTGTTTATCCAACATACCTCTTATCTGTACTGGTGAAGTATGAGTTCTTAAAACGTTTGATTTTTTATTTACATAAAATGTGTCATGCATTTGTCTAGCAGGATGTGACTCTTTTATATTTAACATATCAAAGTTAAATTTTTCAGTCTCGATTTCTGGTCCATCAAGAATTTCAAAACCAAGACTTACCAGGTAGTTCATTATGCTATCTTTAATCTGGTTTATTGGGTGTGATGAACCAAGACTCTTAGTAATTTTTGGAGGCTCAAAGTCTCTTGTATTTGACATGCAAAAAAGAGCTATTTAATTGCTAGATCCACAACCTTGTTAAAAGTCGCATTATCGTTGACAGCTAGATCAGCTAATATTTTTCTATTTAAAGTAATATTTTTTTTCGATAATGAGTGTATTAATTTTGAATAGGGTACACCAGCCTGCTTAGACCCAGCGCTTATTCTGGCAATCCATAGTGCTCTAAAATTTCTTTTTCGATTTTTTCTATCTCTAAAGGCATATTGAAGAGATTTTATATTTGATTGTTTAGCAGTTTTATATAATCTGCTTCTTGCTCCATAATGACCTTTTGTAGCATTAAGAACTTTCTTGTGTTTCGCTTTTGCTGTTACAGATTTAGTGACTCTTGGCATTTTTTTACCTTTTGATTAACTTAGAGGCCATTTTTAAGACAGTGCCTTCAACTTTCTTGAGGCCTCTGTTATGTCTTTTTCTTTTTGTAGATTGTTTTGTAAGAATATGATTTCTGTTTGCACTTCTACTTTTCACAGATGTTCCTGTCTTTTTAAACCTCTTTGCAGCCCCTGAATGTGTTTTTAATTTATATCCCATAATTTATTCTAATTTTTTTTCTTTAATGGTGACAAAACCATTAAGAGCTGACGACCTTCTAAGGAAGGTTCTTGGTCAACCTGAGCAACATCTTTAAGCTCATCTTTTAAACGATTTAGTAGGTCTAAACCCATGTCACTGTTTAAAATTTCTCTACCTCTAAAACGGACGCTTATTTTAGTCTTAACTCCATCAAGAATAAAGCTTTTTATCTTGTTAAATTTAATATTGTAATCGCCTATATCTGTTGAAGGCCTAAATTTAATTTCTTTAGAAGTATTTTTCTTTACTTTACCCTTAGATGCTGAGATATTTTTCTTTTTATCAAAAAGATATTTACCATAATCTAAAAGCTTACATACAACAGGATCTGAATCAGATGGAGAAACCTGTACTAAGTCTAAAGAAGCATTTTTTGCCTCATCTAGGGCCTCTGCAATGTCTACAATTCCTTTTTTATTTCCATCAACATGGATTAAAAGAACTTTTTTAGCTCTTATTTTGTCGTTTACAGGAACAGTTTTTCTTTTTGAAATTGCCATTACAAGAACTTAAGCAAAGTTATTAAATTTAAATAATTTGAGCATCAAGAAAATTGGCAATAAATAATATTATAGAGTGTTTGAAATAAATCATGCATTAGATTTTGCAGATTTTATACTAATTAGTGAAATTCGCAAACATTTTAAGGCTGAAGAAAATATTTTATCCAATCATGATTATCTAATTTAAATATTTCTCTTTTATTTAATCTTGATTTATGGCCTTCCCAGAATTCAAAATAATAAGGTTTGAATTTAAAACCTCCCCAGTGATCTGGGCATATTGATAAATCGTCATTATCTAAAGATTTTTTATAATTTCTTTGAACATCTTCATATGAATCAATTTTTTTTGATTGTTTTGAAGAAATAGCCAATGCGTTTTTATGAATGTCTCTAGAGGTAAAATATTCTTGGTTATAATCATTTGATGTTTTTTCAATATTAGCTTTCATCCTGATTTGAGTATCAATTGAACTCCAATAAAATAAGGCTGTAATTTGAGCATGTGATTCAAAATCTCTTGATTTTGGAGATTCATAGTTTGAAAAAAAAATAAAATGCTTGTCTTCAACAAATTTAAGATTTACAAATCTTGCATTTACTTCTTTTAAATTTTTTGAATATGAAGATATACATATAGCTTCAGCATTTTTCTGACTGGCGGATTCAGCTCTTTCGTATTTTTCCTTAAATAGAAGGTACGGTATATCATTGCTTAAGTTTTTAAAGGTAATCAAGGTCTTAAATTCTCATTTCAAAAAATTATTTTTATATACTAAATCTAATAAAATAAATAATCTACAAAATTAAGTGCTCAAAATATCTTTATATAATTAAATAAACTATGAATTTAATATTGAAGTATAATTTCACGATTCAATACCTTATAAATTGAATTATGAATAGATTGCTTTTCATGGGAAGAAAGTCTTACGGAGCTGAGGCTTTAGAATGGTGTATTAATAACAATTGGGAAGTGGTTGCAGTAGTAACTGATAATCATCAAGAAACTTCGCCAACCGCTAATATGGCACGTAAATATGGCTTAAGTCTTCTTAATTATGACTCACTACTTCAACAAATAAATTCTAAAGTTTTAGATTTCGATCTTGCTGTTTCTTATGTTTATTGGAGAATTCTTAAAAAGCCACTAATTCAATCTCCTAAATTTGGTATTTTAAATTTTCACCCTGCGCCGCTTCCTGAATTAAGAGGTACAGGCGGTTTTAACCTTGCAATTCTTGAAAATCACCATGAGTTTGGGGTTACAGTTCATTACATGGATGAAGGTATTGACACAGGTCCTATAATTGAAGTAGATAGATTTGAGATAGATGCAAAAAATGAAACAGCTCAGTCCCTAGAAAGAAAAAGTCATAAAAAGATGGTTGAACTTTTTAAAAAAACACTAAAAAGAGTGAAAAAAGAAGGAATCTTGTCTAGTGAAAAAATGGTTGGTGGTAGACATTTATCACGAAATGAGATGGAATCCCTAAAAAAAATTCAACCAGGTGATGATGTCGATGCAAAAATTAGAGCTTTTTGGTTTCCTCCATATGACGGTGCATATGTTGAGATTGAAGGAAAAAACTATACATTAGTTAATCGTAAAATTTTAGAAAATATTGATGGTGATGCTGAAGCAATTTTTAAACATACACAAAAAGGTTCTTGAAGATAAATAATTATGTACGATTGGGTAAAAAATGACTTACAAAATTTTGGTAAGTATTATTCTGAAAATAATGAAATTAGGGACTTAAGCAATAAAGAAATAGATATTGCATTTATAGGTTCAGGTCTTTCATCAACATTCACTTTAATTGAATACATAAATCAATTAGAAGAAATACCAAGCCTTAAAACTTCTAATAGTAATGACTTAGTTAGAATTATGATGTTTGAAAAAGATTCTTGGCTATGGGGTGGGATTCCATATGGTAGAAGATCTGGATTTACATCTCTAATCATAACTCCACTTAATGAGTTCCTGCCTGAAAGCGAGTTAAATGTCTTTATTGATTGGATGAGTGAAAACATTGATTGGTTGATAGTTCCTTTCAAGCAAAACGCTGGAAATAGATCTAAAAAGTGGCTTGAAGATTGTGAAGAAAAGATTAAATCAAAGAAAAGTGCAAGAATTCATATTCCTAGATATTTCTTTGGAATATATCTTTGGGAAAAATTAAAAAATGCTTGCTCGGCCTCAAACAAATCGATAAAACTTGATTTTATAAATGCTGAAGTTAGTTCCATCAAAAAAAACGAAGTAGGTAGTTTTAGTTTATGTGTTAATGGTGATATTGCTTTTTCTGCAAACCAAATTTTGCTAGGTATTGGTATTCCTCAAATTAGATCTCTTGGTGAAATAAATACAAAATTAAATGATATAGTTTTTTTAAAAGATCCATATTTCCCTAACTTGGAATCATCAATCACCATGATCAGTAATTATGTAAAAAAACGAAACTCAACGAAGATTTTAATAGTTGGAGC
>MDTG01004692.1_pt1 | contig 15660 bp, 15 predicted proteins | sample 811421 | NCBI WGS metagenome assembly MDTG01 (sample SAMN05326645, study PRJNA326480) | marine metagenome | isolation source: seawater | place: Pacific Ocean: South East | collected 2011
ACTTCCGAGATAATCACAAATGGTAAAGATGGCTTTCTATATGATCTTGGCGAAGGAAATCTGGAACACTCTTTTAAAATAAATTATCTAAACGAGGACCTGCTTAAAAATATATCCCTAAACGCGAAAACTAGGGTCGAAACAAATAATTCTCTCGAAAAATTAGTAGAACTTGAGATTTCTGATTTTAAAGAAGCTATTCAGTAACAATTACTCTTTTATAATCATCAACTTTTATCTTTATTCGTTGATCATAGTCAATATCACTAAAATTATGAGTAGAATTTATAATTGTAACTTTTAATTGGTTTAAGATATTTAAAATTAGAACCTTGCTCTCCTCATCAAGATTTGACATTGATTCGTCTAATATAAGAAGTTTTGCATCAGCTAGTATTGCCCTAATGTAAGCAATTTTTTGGAATTGACCTGATGAGAGGTTCTGGTTGTTTATTTCTTGATTTAAATCAATTTTTTTATGTTCGTTAAACAATTTAAACAATTCTACTTTTTCTATAATTTCATCATCTGATATATTTTTACTGTTTCCATATAAGAGGTTCTCCCTAATACTGCCATCTACTATGAGAGGCTTTACACCAACATAAGACATTTTTTTTGTGTAAACTTTTATATTTCCATTAATTGGTTTTAATGCGCCCGATATTATTCCGAGAAGAGTGCTTTTACCACTCCCATTTGGACCAGTAATAATTGTATGGGAACCTTCTTTAATTTTTAGATTTAGATTTTCAAAGAATAATTTTTCATCCCCAAAAAATCTAAAATCTACATTTTCTAAAACTACAGAATCTTCTGAATTATCTTCCATGAATATAAATTTAGAGTTAGAGATATAATTTTTTGACTCTTCATCAATTTTTGAGAGTTTTTCTAGATGAACTTTAGAATTTATTACCATATTAAGTCCATTGTTTACTACACCCAATGTTTGAACTAATCTCAATGTCACACCTATAAATTCTAGAGATAAGTTTTTTGCTAATCCAAAAAATACAATGAGTATAGATATTGCTAATGTAACAAGAAAATTTGGAGTAAGTGAGTTTAAAGTTCCAAATATAAAATTTTTGAATTGGGAAATAGAAAATTTCCTATTTTGTCTGTTGAAACTGTCTATTTCAAACTCTTTTGTATCCAAAATTTTTATTAAAAACATATTGTCAATAATTCTTTGTGTAGATCTTGAAAGCTGTTTTGCAAAATGAAATGATTTGTCTGTATAAAATCTTCCTTTTTTAAGAAAGAAAGTTGTTGGGAGATAAATGATAATTCCAATTAAAAAAAATACAGAAAAATTTTCAAAATCAGTAGATATTAAAAATATAATGTATACAAAAAGTTGCAACAAAGAACTTAATGTAAGTGCAAATGCACCATAAAAATAGGATACATGATCAGTTAATTGATTAATATAGAAACTTGCATCCGCTATTGAGTAATTTGACCTTTTGTAAATGTCTTTTATTAAATAATCTTTTAAATTTTCACTAACATTTATTTGTAAATTTTTAATATTTAATTTATCCAGAATAACTAAGGCAAATCTGAAAAATACTAAATATGGTAGAAAATAACTTCTTTCTAAAAAATAATCTATAATTTGATTTTGATAGGTGCTTTTAACAAAAAAATTAGAAAATAAAATTATTATTAATATATCTAACGCAACAGTGAGATTTGATAATAAAACTGAAACAATAATTCTTAATTTCTTTTTATTAACTCTCGTAAGTTTTGAAACATATATAGTTTCTGAAATAAATTTTTTTAGGTTATTCATCAATAATTTTTAGCTTAATAGATTATTGTTAATGTAAAAACTGTCAAAAAATAATATTTTATTTTCTTGATAATGTGCATTTGAGTGTCCTAGGTAAACATATCCGTTTGAATCCATAAAAGCATTTATAAGGTGAAAATTTTTATCTGAAAATTCATTGTTTATAAAAAATGAAATTTCAACTTTAATAATTTTAAAAATGTTTTTTTTAAACAAATTTTCTGAAGATTTCAATATATCAAATTCATTTCCTTCAGTATCTAGTTTTAACAAGTCAATTTTATCAACACCTGCTTTTTCTAGCGCTTGTTCTAGGGTAATTGCTTCCTTGGTTAGCTTTTTAACTTGTTGATTTTTAATTTTGTCATTCATCATTACGGAAGATTGTGAAGATATTTCATGTTCAAAAAAATCAATAAAACCGTTTTTATCAGAAATAACATAATTGTATTTATACAAATTTCCATTCTTTATTTTTTGTTTCGCTAGTAACTCATCTATTGGTTCAAATGAGTGAACTTCAAGTAATCTTTTTGAAAAAGTTTGAGATAATTGTTGTGAAAAGGTACCTAAATTTGAACCTACATCAAAGACCACAACCTCTTTATCAATAAAATATTTTTTATAGAGCTTATTTTCATTTAATTGAGTTGAGAATAAATAATTTAAAATATAAACCATTCTTTGAAATGTTTTTAAAAGTGGTTTAAAGACCATAAAAATACAATATACAAATTTAAAAACTATTTGTTAATTAATTATTTCTAGTTTTATAAATTTTTTCAAACATAGTTGAATATTCTTTAATTAGGTTGTTCAATTCTAGTTTTTCACTATTTTTATAAGCAAATTCAACATTAGGTAATGCGTCATTGATTTTATCATTATAAATAGACTGGTGATGAAGTACTTCCCCAGCAATTCCAACATCTGTTGAAACGACTGGTGTTTTTGAAATAGCACACTCCAAAATAGCCTGGGGGCCACCTTCAATCCTCGATGAAACTATGTAAAGATCTAAAACGTTATACAAATCATTTAAAGTTACTCCGTCTATCATTTCAAAATAACTAAATGGTATGTTAAGTCTATTTAGTTCATTGATAACATACTGTCTTCTTTTTCCAGTAAGAACAACTTTTAAATTTGTGTTTTTTTTGTATAAATAACTCACGCTTTTAATAAAGATATCAGGCCCTTTTATTAATTTCGGAGATTTTAAATCAGATCCTTCTGTGTCTCGTTGGAAGCTCCCAACTAAATAATGGCTTGGTTCAAATCCATATTTTTTTCTCAATGCTATTTTGTCATCAATGTAATAAAAATTTTTATGGTTCACCCAATATGGTATGTGAAATATTTTTTTTGAAGTCAGTCTTTTTAATTGTTCAAGTGTTTTTAAAGATGGAACGTGATAAAAATCAACATAACTATCTAAGTTGTAAAAATTATTTTCTAGTTCACTAGATTTGTTTTCATCAATATGATGAATGGTGCACAGCACAAGTTTATTTTTAAGTTGAGCTTTTTTAAGTTTACTCCATACCCAAGGAGCATTAATCCAAATTATATCAGAATTAATAGACATTTTGGTAGAGATATCTTTTGAGCTCTCATACCATTCTTTTCTAATCCTATCAATAATCCAGTCTTCTTTAATTTTGGGTATATAAACTTTCATAACACTGATAATTTAATTGTACTTTTATAAAATTAAAAAGTTTCATTGGTAATAAATTTGATAAAATTCAATCAAGGTAATTATGGAAAAATTTGATATAGCAGTGGTGGTAGTAGGAGATTTTAAATACTTAAGGAAAAATTTTTCTACATTTATGTCAAATTTAAATAATAAAGGAAAGTTCAAAGGGGATGTGCTTGTTTTAACCTCATACTTAACACCTACTTTTTTAATGTCTTCAATATGGAAGAATAAAAATGTTAAAGTGTTGAGGTTTAAAAAAATTAGTTTTTCTCAGGAAACAAAAAAGAGGTATCTTAATTTAAATACAAATGGACAACCAAATAGGTTTAAAACAAAAAACTTTCAATGGTTTAAGTTAAATTTGTTTCATGAAAAACTTAAGAAATGGAAATTTGTACTTTATCTAGATATAAATTTAACAATTCATAAAGATATAAATCCTATTTTTGATATCAAACCTGAAAATATCTTATTGAAATGTGATTCATATCCAAATTATAAAAATACCTTAAGATCTCAGTTTGACTTGTCTCAAGAAGAATCAAAAATACTTGAGAAAAAATTTGATCTAAATGATTCCAGATATTTCCAGACTGGGCTTATGTACTTAAATACTCAGATAATTCAAAGTAAAATGATTAGTGAAATACTTGAGTATGCAAATTTGTACCCGATTTCAATTACAAACGAACAAGGAATTTTAAATTTGTATTTTCAAGATAACAAATATCTAGCAAATGAACTACCTGAATTTATTAATAATGACGTAATATACTTTTACTGGATGTTAAAAAATCAAGATGTCATAATAACGAAACAGCTAGTTGAGAAGTATAAGTGATTGAAAAAATTCTTAATGCGAATCAAGAGAAAATTGATGGAATTATTCAAGTAGGTGCAAATATTGGTCAAGAACTTAAGATTCTAAATAAATATTCTGAAAATATTTATTTATTTGAACCTTTGACTGAAGCTTTTGATTTACTTGCCAAAAATATTTCTAAATATTCAAATATTCATATTTTTAAATATGCACTTGGAGAGAAAAGTGAAATAAAAAAAATTAATATATCGAACACCAACTTTAGTGCATCATCATCTTTGTTGGAACCAAGCTTGCATTTAGATTACTTTCCTGAGATAAAGTTTGATAATTTTGAAGAAGTTGAGATAAAAAGATTTGACGAAATTGATGTTGATTTTATTGCTAATTTCTTAATACTTGATGTTCAAGGATATGAATTAAATGTTATAAAAGGATTTGGAGAAAAGCTAAGATTCGTTGATTTCATTTATACAGAATTTTCAATAAAAGAACTTTACAAAAATAGTGTGCTGATAGACGAATTAGATTTAATTCTAAGTAATTTTGGATATATAAGGACAAAAACAAAGATAGCGAGTAACAAACCACAAGGAGATGCATTATTTGTAAAAGCTGAAAACTTTTCTTACATTAAATTTCATTACTTCAAATTGAAGTCTGCAATCCAATTATCAAAGTTGTATCTATTATTAAACTTTATTAAAGATTACAAAAAAATAATTTATTTATTAAAAAAGTTTTTGAAAAAAATAATTAATAAAAAATAAACATTTTATAACTCATATTATTTTCTTAATATAATTATTTAGTGATCAAGTTAGCTAACAATATTTATAGATCAGATGAGGTTATCAGCTGTATTAACTTTCTTAAAAACTCTGATGTTGTGTTTGCAGGTACTTTATCAGAAAACGACTTCAACAATTTTCATTTTGAAAATCCAAAAATTATTTCTAAAAAAAACGGTCTTGTAACATTTGTAAATCTTGTTTTTGATTTAAATGAAAATAATTCAATATATTGCCAGTTAGAATTTCTAGAGGTACTTTTTCGATTAATTAATAATTTAAACTTTAAAAATATCAAAATCATATCTACACAGTCAGATAGAAGAATTACAAAAGACCTATTTAATCAAAAACCGAAATGTGTGTCAAAATGGTATTCAATAAATGTAGATTACAAAAACGAATGCCTAGTTTCTATTCCTTTAGGAATTGCTTCATATAGGAATACAAAATCTGTCATCTATGATGACTTTGTAAACCTGGAACAACAAAAAAAAATCAAAAACTCTTTTTACACAAATTTCAATATAAATACTAACTATTTTCACAGAATCCAAGCACAAAAATCAATATCAACCCATCTTGAGCAAAATGTATTGGATAATATCGATTATATTTCGTATTTAAGAAATTTAAGTTCGTCTACATATTCAATAACACCCTGGGGGAATGGGTATGACACACATAGGTTTTGGGAATCATTGTATTGTGGAACAATACCAATAACAATAAAAAATATTCATTATGATTCATTTGATGATTTACCAATCATACTTCTAAATAACTATGATGAAATAAAAGATATAGATAACAGTTATAATTTTTATGATAAGAATCTCAAAAAATTGAATATTAAATGGTGGTTAGACCAATTTAAAACTAAGGTGGATTCTGATTTACATGAAGTGCAAATAAATTTTGATAAATCAGATATTAATTTCCTAAAAACACATTTATTAAAAATAAAATATAAAGATAAATCAAAAAAAATTTTTTATACTTTTTTGAGGAAAATTCACAAAAAATTAATAGCTCTCGTAGGATTTGACCTCTTTTATCTCAGACGAAAATAATTGATTTATCGAATTCTTTATTTCAAATCTCTTATCATTTGTAATATAAACAGATCTTGCAAGATGAATAAAGCCTTCATCAAATTTATTATTTTTTTCACACACTCTTATGTCATCTTCAATCTGCCATAATTTTAAATTGGTGTCTTTAAGCTTGTTTTTTAATCCGATTAAATTATTATTTTGAATTTCATCAAAATATTTCTGAAGAATATTTAACTCATTTTTTATATTTTTTAATTTATCGGTGTTTTTTATTTTATCTAATTTTATTTCTAGTATTGTAATTTTATCTACTAGTTCACCCACAGATATACTTGCTTTGATTTCCATTTACTCAATTATAAGCCAATCCTTCTTTAAAATTAGTTTCTCAGGTTTTTGTGTATTGGTTTTATAATTATGAAAAAATAAGTCTGCCTTTGTGTCAACTCTCTCCACCAAATGCAGGAAGCTACTGTCAATACAATGAATTTCTTTCGCATTTTCTATGACTTTTTTATATAAAAAAATATTTTTAAAAATATCTGTTTCTTTTTCAACGAATATTTTTTTCAAATTGTCTTTTAGATTAATTTCAACCTCACCATATGAACTAACTTGATGAATTAAAGCATACTCATTGTCTATTTCATTTACTTTTAGCAAGTGATTTAATAATTTCTGTTGTTTTTTTTCGTCTATCGGTAAATGAAAATTGTCATATGATATCTGATAATCTAGATCTAACTGTTCGTAAAAAGAAGTATTAAAATTTTTACTGTTTTTTTCAAACCCAATTCTCAAAACAGGCAATTTTTTATTTCTATACAATTCAATAGCGTTATCATAAATTAATAACTCTACTTTTTTATTTTCTGAATAGAGGAACTCTAAGTGGTTGTGTATTTTTCTAAAACTTGCTAAATATACTTTATCAAATTTTTTAGATAAGAAATTAACCATGCCATTACAAATTATTGCATCCCCAAGTCCGCTGTGGTGATGAATGATTATTTCCTTCTGTTTAATATTCTTTAACTCATAATATGTATCAAAAATATATTTATATAAAAGAATTTTGACATTGCTTAAAAATTTATATTTTAAAGTTCTAAGTTTTTGCATTTTTTTTCTTTGTAACAAGCATATATAAGAAAATAAATAGTATCCATGAGCTGTAAAAGTTGTGGGTCAAGATTAATTTATACTGTAATTCAATCAAAAAATTGATCGCATCATAATTTATGTACAAGAATTCGTAAATACATAAATATATTATTGAGGAAAAAGTAAGGATTTGTACCGAAAAGTTCTCAACTTTTGTTAAATTTAATTCTTCTAATAAAAACAATAAGACTGCAGAGAAAAAGATAAAACTGTAAGGCTTTAATTGGGGATTTAGGAGAATTAGGCATAAAAATGTCATTAAATCCATAATTTCCTTGGATGAACTTAATTCCAATTTTTTATAAATTTTAAATACAAAAAATAATGAAAAAACAGAAAGAATTAATAGTAAAAATAATGGATCTACAGATACCTTAAATATATTTGTTAAATCTTTTAGCAAAATAAAGAGGGATTGATTATTTTGTCCAAAATTTTCTACCAGGAAAGAGTGTCTAGAGCCTCTATCACCAAACAGATACCCATTACTTGAAAACCAGAATTTTATAAAATCTTGAAAAAAATTGTAAGAAATTAGATTAATTGATAATAATAATGCCGCAAACCCAGCTAGCCCCCTCCATGCAAAGTACTTAATAGCTAAATAAAGAGAAAAAACTAATAAATAAATATTTTTAATTCCGAATATGAACATAAAAAATATAGCTAATTCATATTTACCATGCTTTAAAAAAATTAGGGCAATAATTAATGTAATAAACTCAAGAAAGAAGAATTGACCAGACAATAAAAGCCATAATAAATTGTTGAAACTGAAAATTATAATAATAATAACAGTAGAGCTTTTTATATTTTTAAAAAATTTAATAAAGTAAAGAGATGCTAAAAAAAGTATTGAAATTATTAAAAAATTATAATTTTGGATTGAAAAATTACATAAAAATTGAAATTTTTTTAAAAGAATAGGATGATAACCAAATGAAAACACAGGAGACTCAATACTTAAGTTACTTTGTAATTGAGCAGTGTAAACATTTAAGTCTTCAGATCCATTAGCAATTTCTATCCAGCCACATAAAGACTGTCTGTCCCATCCTTCTTCATAAAATAATTCATAAAGTTTCCAAAAATAAACTGTTGAAAAAAAAGAAATTATAAAAAGCGGAGTTGTTTTTATAAGACGATTGGAAGTTTTAAAAAACAAAAATGGTAATGAAATCAGAACTACCTGTAAAAAAGTAACTAAATAAAAGTACTTATGTAAATAATATTGAATCTGAAAGAACAATTCTTCACTAATCATTATTATTTAATTTTAAAGTATTGTTTTCGGTAATACGTAAATTAATAAAAATGCTGTTTTCTAATAATATATAAAAATTAGAAACAACTAATAAATTGCGTTTTTCAAATTTATATAATAATCACTATTGCTGATATATTTTGTATTTGATAAAACCGACTCCTTTGAAATAAGGTTTAAATTACAAGAAATTTCTTCTGGAGAACAAATCAAAGTATTGTTTATTTTCTGGTAATTGTGAACAAAATCATTCGCTAACTTTAAATCTTCTACCGTACCACAATCAATCCAAGTCACGCCTCTTCCAAAAATCTGAAAATCTAAGTTTTTACTTAATAGAAACATATTTAGTATGTCAATTATTTCTGTTTCATTTCTTTCGGAAGGTTTAATTGTTGGAATCAACTCAAAAACAGTGTTTGGAAATTTATATAAACCAGTAACAGCCCAACCGGGTTTACTACTCTTTGGTTTTTCTTTAAGGTTTTGAATCTTACCATCACCAACTTTTGCTGATCCTAATCCAGAAATATTACCTACATGTTTAATAAAAATTGTTGCTTTGTTTGAATTATTAACTTTTTCGTAAAGTTCTTTTATTCTTGAGCCAAAAATAAAATTATCACCAAGTGAAACCCAAATATCTTCGCCATCAGCAAATGATTTTGCTAGATATATTGCAGAGGGAATCCCATCCGGACTTTCTTGTGCCTGGTAAGAAATACTCACACCAAACCTTTCTCCATTTCCTAATTGATTTTTTAAGAGAATTAAACTTTCTTTACTACTAATAACTAGAATCTCATCACATCCTGTTAACAAAAGATTGCTAAGAGGATAGTAAATTAAAGGCTTGTCATAAACAGGTAGTAAATGCTTATTTATTGTTTCCGTTATAGGTGAAAGTCTTGTACCGTTGCCACCCGCTAATATTACACCTTTCATTTTGTCAATACTAACTATCAAGATTATTTAAAAATAATCTACCTTTTCTATTTTCATTTACTTGCAAAACACCCCTTGATAACCATTCTCTGTTTTCTTTATACCAATTTACAATATTTTCTATTTCACTATCAAAGTTTTTTTGTGGTTTCCATCCTGTATCAAGAAGCTTGTCAAAATTAACTGCATACCTAAAGTCATGTCCAGGCCTGTCTTCGACATAGCTGATTCTATTAGAATCTAGTTTTAATACTTCTATTATTTTATTCACTACATAAAAATTATTAAAATATTCTCCTGATCCAATATTAAATACCCCATTATTAAAATTGTTTTCCAATAAATGCAATATTGAATAAACTGTGTCTTCTACATGAAGCCAATGTCTTATATTTTTCCCATCTCCATATAATTCAACATTCTTTCCTTCTAGCAAATTTGATATACTAAAGGGAATTAGCTTTTCTGGCTGTTGATATGTACCGTAGTTGTTTGATGGACGAACTATTAAAGATTCATATCCATATGTATTTGCAAAAGAACTGCATATTAATTCTGCGGAAGCCTTACTAGCAGAGTAAGGAGACGATGGGTTAAATCTATCACTTTCTGTAAAATACTTTTCATCAGAGCTACCATATATCTCATCTGTCGAAAAATGATAAAATTTTGGAATATTTTTATTAATTGCAAACATAAGTAACTTTGCTAATCCTGATACATTTGATTCTATAAATTTTTCAGGGTGCGAAATGGAATTATCAACATGAGATTCTGCTGCAAAATTTATGACTATATCAATATTACTAATTTGGTCATTAAGTTCTGATATATTGTTTATATTAAGTTCATAAAATTTAAAATGTTCATGTTGAAAGTTTTCATTATTATATTTTGAAAGCTTTCCTTCTAATGAGTCCACTCCAATTATGCTAAAGTCATTAGAAAATTTTTTTGATATTGTCTTTAAAAAATTAAAGCCAATGAAACCAAAACATCCAGTAATTAGAACTTTCATTATATTATTAATGATATATGATTATGATAAATTTATGTCTATAAGTGAGAAAAAAGAATCCTTCTTTAAACATTTTGATTTTTTAAAATCGGAATTTCCAAATCATTCTCAGTATGAAATAGAAAAAGCATTAGAAAGCTTTATGTGTACAAATCTTTTACATAATTTACAAGATGTTATTGAATGGTATGAGCAACAATTAAAAAAAAATGATGCAACTGAGGAAATAGTTCCTTTAAACAATTTAGAGAAATGGAAGTTTGATAATGAAAATCATTTGGTTCATGATTCTGGACAGTTTTTTAAGATAATTGGTATAAAAGTAAAAAATGTATTGACTAGAGAAGTTTCAAAATCAGGTTGGGACCAGCCTATTATATCTGAGGTCGATAACGTTGGTGGTATTCTTGGTTTAATAAGAACAAAAATTGATGAACTTCCACATTATCTAGTAGAAGCAAAATATGAACCTGGAAATTATAATAAACTGCTACTAAGCCCAACATTACAAGCAACTTTTTCTAACATTAATCAAGCACATGAGGGAAGAAAGCCAAATTATTACGAATTATTTTCGGATTTTGAAGATAAAAAAAACTACCAATTTAATAACTGGCTTACTGAAGATGGTGGCAGGTTGTATAAAAAAAGAAATCTTGGTTTAATTAAATTTATATCCTATGAAAATATACAACTTAAAGATGGGTTTATATTCTTAAGTTTGCATCAAATTAAAAATTTACTGTCAAGCCATTCTATAGTTAACCCACATTTGGCCAGACTAGCATTCCTGTAGTGAAAAAAGTTTTAATAGTAGGTTTTGGAAATCATGCTCAGCGGAGAATCCTGCCTGCATTAAAATCAATTGATCAAATTGATAAAATAGTAGTAACTTCTAGGTCAAGTAAGAGAAGTTACGATAATGAATTTGAATATTTAAATAAAGATGATCTTTTAAATTCAGATATTTTTTTTGATGCAGTCATAATTTCGAGCTATCCAAATGTACATATAGACAATTTGAAGGAATTTAAAGATAAATCTTGCTCATTTTTAATTGAGAAACCAGTCACAAACTCCTTAGAATATCTTGAAACTTCTGAGTACTTCAGTTTTCATCAAAATTATGCTGCTAGAGAATGTTTGATGTATTTCCACCATCCAATATATAGTGAATTTCAAGAGATAATTAATTCAAATAAAGTAGAAGCTATTTCAGCTTCTTTTCAAATTCCACATATAGATAATAATAATTTTAGATATTCAAAAACTTTAGGTGGAAGTGCAATACTCGATCAGGGTGTTTATCCTATTTCTTTAATATTAGAAAATTTTAAAATAATCGAAGAATCGATAAATAGCTCGATAGATATAAAAGATAATCAAAGCATAGATTCAAGCGGATATTTGTCGTGTGAATCTGAGGGCGGTGTTGAAATTAATATTAATTGGGGAATTGGGTTTGAATATTCGAACAATGTAGAAGTAGTGTCCAAAGAAAAAATTTATAGTTTTCCAATGTTTTTTTCAAAACCCGAAAACTTTTTAAGTGAATACAAAATAATATCTCAAGACAAAGAGGAGACTGTCGTTTTGGGTACATTTGACCAATTTAAGATAATGTATGAAGATATGATTATTAATCAAAAAGAGTATTCCTATAACTCATATGATAATCTTTGTAAAAGATATAGATTTATTAGAAAGTTACTAAATGATAAAATTTCATGAACCATATATTTCTAAAAAGTTAGAAAAAAACTATATTAAATTGACTAAGAAAAATCTATATGGTTCAACATACTTTCGTGAAATTTGTACAGAAATCCTTAAGGATAAATTTGGGTATAAAAATTTTCTCCTTACTAACTCCGCAACATCTGCTTTAGAGTTAATTGCGATTTTATTAAAAGATCAGGAATTCCAAAAATTAAAATTGCCATCCTATACGTTTTCTTCCACAGCAAATGCATTTTTGAGATCAGGGTTTGATTTAGAGTTTATTGATATTGATGTTCACAACTCAATGATTGATATTAATAAATTACAAAAACTTGAAAAAAGTGAGTTATTAGGTGTTGTTCATTACGCAGGGTCCAGTTTAAATTTTAAAAAATTGTATGAAAAGATGGGCAAAGCAGTAAGTTTTATTGAAGATGCAGCTCAAGCGTTTGGCGTTAAGTATAATGATGAAAATGTTGGACAAATTGGTTTAGCTGGTTGTATTTCTTTTCACCCAACAAAAAATATTCATTCTGACTACGGTGGAATGGCACTTTTAAGTGATCAGATTGATTTTGAAAAAGCTAAATTTGTCTACGAGAGGGGAACTGACAGATCTAAAGTTGTGGCAGGTTTAAAAAATAAATATGAATGGGTTGAATTAGGATCAAGTTTTGAAATCACTGAATCATCTTGCGCAGTTTTAGAATCCCAACTTTCAGACTATCAAATAATTTATCAAATAAGAAAAGAACTTTATTTAAAATATGTTGAAAATTTAAAGGACTTTGCCAGTGAAAATAATTTTTACCTTCAAGATCACCCTTCTAATTTCGAACCAAATTATCATTCTTTTTACTTAATTATTCAAAATAATCGTGATGATTTAATACAACATTTAATTGAAAATGGAATTCAAGCATACATAGGATACGTGCCTTTACATTCTTCAAGTTTTTCTAAAAATAATGAAATGTACGAAGAGCTTAAGGTCACTGATTTTGTTGGTGATCGAATACTTAGACTCCCTTTGCATACAAACCTTAAATTAGAGGATATTGACTATATTTGCAAAATCTTAAAAAATTATTATAAAACTAATTTATAAGAGTTTATTTGTAAAATTTAAAAAAAATATAATTTTTATTTTTTATTGTGTTTTTTAGATTGGCTAAAGATATATTCCAAAAAACAAAAGCGTAGTTTTATTATTATGAATATTTATAAATAGTTCTAAAAATTTGTATTTTTAGGTTAAAAAGTTGATTGGAAAATGTGATAAGTAAGTCTGATAATTATGTGTATAAATAATTATTAAGATTGTTAAGATTGTAAAGTATATTTTCTTATTTTTTTCTTTCAAATTGTTTAAATAAATAGAAGCTAAAAAAACCATTAAATGAAAGGCTTGAATAATATAGGTTGCCTTAATAGTGTCTCCGGAAGAAGTGGGAAATAAAATAAAAAATATTAAATAACCTACAAAACTTGAAATAATTGCATAACTTACATATCTAATAAAATAATTTGATTTATGGTATTTGTGCGTTAAAAAACAAAATGTAATAATAATCATTGAAGTAAACAAAGATAAAATATTTACCCTACCTAAATAATCTCCAATTATTAGCTGGTCTCTACCAATATCTAAATACCTTGAAGTAAAAGAAAAATATCCCCAATAATCACCCCATAAATCTGAATAAAGAATCGTTAAAAATTGATTATCAAGAAATGGTCTAATTGGCTTTGTAAAAAGAGTACTCATTTGTTCATAATTTGGTATGAAGACATTTAAATTTTGCTGAGTTAGTGAAAATTTAGTTGGCGTCATATTAAATGCGGTAAAACTACCATATTTAAAGTACAGATTTAAATAAAACCAACCTGACAATATAAATCCAATAACTGCACTTGGAAACCAAAATCTCAGTTTAGAAATTCTGCCGGATCTTAGGAAAGTGATTACAACAACAGGTATAAATAATAAAAAAGCCCATTGTCTGCTTAAAGCTAAAGCAGCAATGGTAAAACCCATTGAAATTATAGACAATGTACTTAATTTATAATTTTTGTTTTCAATTAATAATATTTGGAGCATAAAAATGCTCATAAAAAATAAAATGTAGGGCTCACCTCTGATCATAGAAATAGTTCTGTAATTAACTGCAAGCAATGAGGCCAATAAAAAATAACTAGGGTTTATCAATGATTTTGAATTATTAAATAATTTTAAAGTATATAAATTAATCCCAATAGTTATTAAATATAAAATAGCTTGCAGGACTTGAGTTGCCTTTCCATAAAATGGCTGGCAATCTGCTAAAAAATTTGATGATTCAATTACATTTCTACAGATTACCTGAGCAATTGAAGGAAAAATATAACCAAACGGAGGATTAAAAAACTCTCTAGTTATATCACTTGTTGGAAGAATAAATTTATTTGGTAAATACCTTGCAACAAAATCTACATAAGCGTTGTGGGCCTCGGCATCATAACCTAATATTGGCGCGTAATGAAAAATATTGTAGGTTAATATAAAAACAGTTGAGAAGATTAAACCAAAAAAAATCACCTCATTAAGTGAAAGATTATTTTTTTTAATATACCGAGCCATAAATAAATCATAATGTAGATAAGAATAATTAGAATGCCTAATAATAAAATGATTGAAACAAATCAATATTTAACAGTGTTTAATATTTGGAATGTTGATTTTGTTATTAATTAATTAATAAGTATTACCATAACAATATGTTTAAAAATGCAAAAATTTTTAATTACAATTTAAAAATTACATTCATTTTTGTATACATCTCTTCTTTTATATCAAGCATCTACAAAATTCAATTTAATTTAATTTTTGTTTTTTTTGTTATATTGCTTGCTTTTATAATTTTTAAAAATTTGGAACAATTTGATTTTGACAAAATAAACGTTTATCTTATGAAATATTTACCTGTATTTCATTATATTTTCTTTTTTTCATATAGATATGTTCAACAGCAAGATATTTTTTGGGATGGACAATTATTTTATTTCTATATCTTATGTGCTAATGGAAACTTTACTGAAAAATATTTTGGAATTGAACTAAGTAGAACTAATTTTTATACTTGTCCTGAATCATCAGAAATAAGTCCTTTATATGGCATGGTAAACCTTAATTTTAACCCTTTCTACAGTTCAGTTTTATTGTTTATATTGTTAGTTTCGATTTTCTTATATTTTTATTTTAAGCTTGAAATTAAAGACATGGTAATAACTTCTTTTTTACTAATTTCTAGTAGTTTTGAATTTTTAATTTTTTCTTTAAATATAGATATTTTAATATTATTTACTTTTCTTGTATTTTTTATTAAT
>MDTG01251934.1_pt1 | contig 15660 bp, 14 predicted proteins | sample 811421 | NCBI WGS metagenome assembly MDTG01 (sample SAMN05326645, study PRJNA326480) | marine metagenome | isolation source: seawater | place: Pacific Ocean: South East | collected 2011
GCACCTGAGCTAAATGCACTTAGTTTCTCTTCGCCAGTTATTCCTTTTTGTTCAGAATTCACTAGATCATTAAGAGTATATTGGCCTCCTCCATTTACTTTAAATAACAAATTATCGTAAGGACTTACTGAGTATCTTCCGTGTAAGTTAAAGTGAGTAAATGTTGATGTTGCTGTTGATTTTGATAGTGGGGTTCCTTGACCTACTTCGCTATTTGACCTTGAGGCAATATCCAGTCCTTTCGAAATTTCGGCATCAATACCAAGACAACCAGTTGAACACAGATTATAGCTTAATCCCAAACGTGCCGCTGTTATTCTATCATGGCTGAGATCCTCATCAGTTCCTCCAGCGTTGGTTTGTTGTAATTCGTCAGTCCAACTTACCGTAGCCCGTGTGAATAAAGCTGAATTTCTCGAATATATTATTGGATATGATGCTGTAACTTGAGCGGATTTCATGTTTGCCTCTAGACCCAATGATTGAACTTCAGCTCCTGGACGAGTCATACTTTCCAGATATGACAGGCCAGTTGTTAATCCCTTATTTCCAATCGGAACCGATATTGAAAATCCTCCTGCACGAATTGGAACATCATGTCCTGTACCAGACATTCCTTTAATAGTTGGTCTTGCCAATCCAAATAAAGAGATTGTTTCCCCAAGTCCAAGAACTGAACTTATATTAGTACTTGCTTGACCTTGTTGTCTTCCCAGTTGTTCACTTTGCGAATTGTCAAATGAGATTCCACCAGATAATAGCTTATGTTCTGCTTCAATAACTAGCCTTGTCGAACCCTCTCTGATACCTGGAATAAGTGATGAAGCTAGGGTCAACCCAGCGCTATTGCTTGCTAGCAGCAGTTGTCTTTCAAGGAATTTGAGGGTTAAGTTTTTTTTGTTTATGAGTGGTTTAAGATATGCGTATGTTCTTAAAGTTTGTGCTTTTGGAACCTTAGATAGATCAACCTTTTCTATAAACCCATCGATAACTTTAAAAAAGACTGATGCTTGTTCAGGTTCTAATTCTTGTACAGGGAGAATAACCCTTACCAATGGGTAGCCTTTTTGATTAAAATCTTTTTCAATTTCATAGGCAATGTTGTATAAATCATTAATGCTTTGAGGGACTCCAATAAGCATTCTATAATATTTATCCTTATCAACAATATTTTGAAGTTCTGGTGGAGCTAATATAATTAAGCTTTTCAAATTTATCTTTATGCCAGTGTCTTGTTGCTGCGTAACTTCAACTTGAGGTATTTCAGGGATCACCTTTTCTTTCTTTTTAAATTGGTAGTAGTCTATACCTGGCGGTTTTTGAAACATTTTAGGCAGCGCCTGGCTGGGTGTCTGAGGGGCTGCATATAGTATATTTGCATAGGCTAACCCAAACAGTAATAGCAAAAAAAACTGTAAAACCTTGACAAAAAAAGCAAGTCTTAAAAGTTTCAAATGTGAAAAATGAATCCCCATCAACACCAATCTATTTTAATTTCCAAACATGTGGATAATTGCATTTAACCTAGGAAAAAGCAAGGTTTTTTTTGAGACTTTATTTTACTTATCCACAGATTGTGTATTGTTAAAGCATCGCCTTCCTCTGAGAAGGTGGTAATCTAATTCCAAATAGGGTTATTGATTTTCCTGAGAAGTTCTTCATGTAACCTTTTTTCTTCATTAGATAATTTAATCAAAACAGGCTTGGAATCTTTTGGAGTTTCAAATTTTTCAGTGATTGATAATTGATTTTGCGAAAGATTAAGTCTTTCTTGTTTTCCTCCTAACAACTCAATATATACTTCTGTAAGAAGGTAGCAGTCCGTTAGTGCGCCGTGTTTTTCGCGGCTTTCAAGACTTATGTTGAAACGCCTACACAGGGCATTTAAATTATTTTTACTTCCAGGAAACATTTTTTTTGACATCTCTAGTGTACATATTGTTCTTTTAGAATTAATTTTTTCTTCCCCAATTCGTTCAAGTGAAGTATTTATCATTGATAAATCAAATGAGGCATTATGGATAATGAGTTGAGAATCTTTTATAAAATCAAGAAATTCTTGTGCAGATTTCTCAAATGTTGGAAATTTATCTAAAAATTTGTTATTTAGGCCGTGAATTTGTTCAGCTTCATTTGAAATGATGATATTTCCCGGGTTGTAATACCTATGGTATTTTTCTCCAGTTGGTAAGTTATTAATCATTTCAACACAGGCTAACTCAATTATTCTATCCTTCTCGGGATTTAGTCCAGATGTTTCGGTATCTAATACCAGTTTTCTCATAAAAACTTACTTAGGCTTCCATTTTAGCTTATCAATAACTGGTTGAATCTGGTCTAGTGTTTTGTAACGTATTGACATACTTCCACTGTTATTATTTTTATGATTGAATTCAACTTTTAGTCCGAGCAAAACTGTTAACTCTCTTTCCAAGTATTCAATATTTACGTTATTTGAATTATCCAATTTACCGTAATCTGGAGTGTTATTTGTTACTGCTTTAGCTCTTTTAATATGGTTTACAAGTTTTTCTGTTTTTCTTACACTTAACTCCTCATCGATAATTCGGTCAGACACTTCTTTTGCTTTTTCTTCAGGAAGTGATACTAATACTCTCGCGTGTCCAAAGCTCAAATCACCACTTGAAATATGCCTCTTAACACTATTAGGCAAGGATAACAACCTCAAAACGTTGGCTATATGGCTTCTACTTTTACCAAGCTGAGAGGATAACTTCTCTTGTGTGTATTCAAACTTTAACATCAGCGACCTAAAACCCTCTGCTTCCTCAATAATGTTAAGATCAGATCTCTGAAGATTTTCAATAAGTGCAACACCTAAAGCTGTTGAATCGTCAAATTCGCGTATTATTACTGGTACTTCATGAAGCTTTACTAATTGCGCTGCTCTCCAACGCCTCTCTCCAGCAATAATTTCATATGATGAACCTTTTTCATTAAGAGGACGCACCAATATGGGTTGTAAAATACCATTAGAACGTATTGATTCGGCTAACTCATCTAGCTCCGTCTGATCAAAGTGTTTCCTAGGTTGAAATTTTCCTGAAATTAGATTCTGAATGGGAAGTTTTATCTGGTCATTTTGTTTATTCTCTAAATCTCCTAATTTTTTATCAAGGTTATTCTTAATAACATTTAATGAAGGAAAGGGCTTCTCATTCTTGCTGTCGTCAATTTTAGTATCGATTTTTGACCCTATTTGGGTTTTAATTACAGAGGCCAGACCCTCATCACTAGATAAAAGTGATGACAAGCCCATTCCTAGCTTTTTTATTGATTTTTTCTTATTTTTCTTTTGAGTTTTGTTCATAAATTTTCCTTAGTTCTTCAGTCCACCAAAATTTCCTCTTTTTAGTACTTCTGCAGCTAAGTTAACATATGCCTCAGAACCAACACAACTGTGATCATATAACAATATTGGTTTTCCATGAGAAGGTGCCTCCGAGATTTTAATATTTCTCGGTATAATTGTTTCATAAACTGCAGAGCCCATAACTTCTCTAACATCTTCCTCTACCTGAAAACTTAATTTATTCCTTGAATCATACATTGTTAACAAAATACCATCTAAATCTAGTGAGCTATTCAATCCAGATTTGATGTCTTTTATCACTCTGAGAATTTGACTAAGTCCTTCAAGCGCGTAAAATTCGCATTGAAGCGGAATAAGTACCTTATTAGATGCTGTTAAGGCATTAGTGGTCAAGAAACCTAGGCCCGGAGGACAATCAATAATAATTGCCGAAAAATCAACGGGTAGTTTTTCAATCGCTTGCTTTAAAATATATTCATTTCCATCCCCATTGTTAACTTCATATTCTGCTTTTGCCAAAGAAACACTAGAGGGAACAACTCCTAAACCATTCACCTCTGTTGGCTTTATTGCATCAGCAAGCTCAACTCTTTTTGTTAAAACTTCATATGCGCCAGGTTGACGTTTATTTGACTGTATTGCAAATCCCGTACTGGCGTTTCCTTGGGGATCTAGGTCAATTACAACACATGATTTACCTGAAATTGAAAGGGCTGTAGCCAAATTTACAGCTGTGGTTGTTTTCCCTACCCCACCTTTTTGATTAACTATTGAAAATACTGTACGCATAAACTAGTAATTTTTCCTTAAATGGGTTATTTCTAAAGTAACTCCACCTGATTTATCTAATAGATCATTATTTTTAACAACTTTATGTGAAAAATTCCAGAGTTTTTTCGCTTTTTCAATTTCTTTTTCATAATTTTTGCCTTTTGGAAGAAGTAAAATCGTTTCTTTCTTAGACAAAGGAACCAAAAGGCCAAGTAAGATATGAAGCGGAGCAACTGCTCGAGAAATAATAATATCATATTTCTCTTTTATTCTTTCCACCCTTTCATTTATAATACCAACAGGTAACATTAACCTTTTCTTAACAAGATATAAAAATTCACACTTTTTTCTATTTGACTCTATTAGATTCATTTTTATTTTTAATTTTTGGTCTGAAAGTATCAAAAGACATACTAAACCTGGGAAACCTGCCCCAGAACCAACATCACACACTCTAGTGGTTCTTTTGGTATTGTTTTTAATTGAAATTATTCTATTTGCTAACTTTGCCGAGTCACCAAAATGTCTGACCCATATACTTGAAATTGTTCCTGACCCGACAAGGTTAGTTTTTTCTTGTGATCTTATAAGAAGATCATGATATTCTGTAAATTTATTGATTGTTTCACGTGGAACATTGTAAAGTTTTTGAAAGACTTTAATCTGATCGGATATTTCCACGCTATTTCTTAATATATTTTAGAAGAATAGAAGCGGCTGCAGGCGTCATTCCGGGGAGCTCTCTAGCCTCTCCTATGCTTTTAGGCTTGTGTTTGTATAAGATTTCTTTTACTTCGTTTGATAACCCTGAACAATCATCTAGCTTTTTGTTAAAATTTATTTTAAGCTCCTTGTCTCTTTTTAATTCTTCAATTTCAGATATATGTCTTTGAGAATATCTTTCATAAAAAGAATTAACTTTTATCTGTTTAGCTATCTCCTTATTTAATGTTAACTTTTTTAGTTCGGGCCAAATGCTATATATTAAATCCCAATTACTCTCTTTATAACCAAGAATATCATATGCTGAGCGCTTCTTACCATCTTGATTAATTTTTAAGCCAGCTCTTTGGTATGTTTGTGGGGATGCAATTAGTTTTTTCAAAATTTTAGTTGAATTATTAAGTATTTCCTTTTTTTTCCTCCACTCTTTTTCCCTAAATTTTTCAACTGTACCCAGTGATATTGCTTTATCAGTAAGCCTTTCGTCAGCATTATCTGATCTTAAAAATAATCTGTACTCTGCTCGAGAGGTAAACATCCTGTAAGGTTCAATTAGTCCGCCTTTAATGATGTCAGAAGTAAGAACGCCCAAATATCCGTCAGAACGTGTCACTACAAATTCTTCCTCATTGGACAAGGATTTAGCTGCATTAATTCCCGCTAAAAGTCCTTGAGCAGCCGCTTCTTCGTAGCCTGTCGTCCCGTTAATTTGGCCAGCAAGATACAGCCCTCTGATCTTCTTTGTTTCATAAGTATTTTTAATTTCATTACTATCTATACAATCGTATTCAACAGCATAACCAAACTTTTCGATTACAGCCTTTTCAAGCCCCTTTATTGTTTTGAGGAAATCTACTTGGGCTTTCTTTGGCAAAGATGTTGAAATACCATTAGGATAAATTATTTTCCCGCTTTTTGTTTCTGGTTCCAAAAATATTTGATGCCTGGCTCTGTCAGCAAATTTCTTAACTTTATCTTCAATTGAAGGGCAATACCTTGGGCCTTTTGACTGAATGCTACCATTGTAAAGAGGTGACTCATTAATGCTTCCATTAATAATTTTATGTGTCTTACTGTTTGTATGTGTAATAAAACACGGTGTTTGGTCTACGTTTAGTTTTTTTGTCATGAAGGAAAAAGGGGTTGGGACCTTATCGCCTTCTTGAACAATGCATTTTGAAAAGTCAACGGAATCTCCCTTGATTCGTGGCGGAGTTCCAGTTTTTAGCCTAAAAGTTGAAAAAATATTTTTTTTAAAGAAGTTTGCAAGTTTCTTCGATGAGGAACCTCCGATTCTACCTGCGCTCCAAGTTTCCTGTCCCATAAAAATTCTTCCTGACAGAAAAGTACCCGTTGTGAGTATAACCTTACCACATGTAATCTTTCCTCTAAACTCTGTCTCAATCCCCCTAATAATTTTTTTATTTCCAGTAGAGCTCGTTAATATATCAGTTACCTCATCCTCTAAAACATTTATCCCTTCATTTGAAATAATATCTGAAATATTGTTTTTATATTTGTTTCTATCAATCTGTGCTCTTGGTCCTTGAACGGCCTCACCTCTGGTTCTATTCAACATTCGAAATTGAATTCCAGATGAATCCGAAGCTAACCCCATAACCCCACCCATGGCGTCTATTTCTCGTATGAGATGACCTTTTCCCAACCCTCCCATTGCAGGATTACAAGACATCACACCGATATCATCCGCAGAAAAAGTTACAATAGCGACTTTCATTTTAAGTCTACTGGCCATAACAGCAGCTTCTACTCCTGCATGGCCACCTCCGATAACTAAAACATCATAATTCATAGAAAAGTTCCACGTGAAACATTTTATTTTCCAATACAAAATTTATTAAAAACAACTTCAAGCCGATCTTCAACATCGCTCTTCCCATATAATGTATCCAAAGAGGACAAGGTTTTAGATAAGAACTCACTAGCTATTTCAATGTTTTTAATATTCTTAATACACATTTCTAAATCACCAATAATAGATGAAATAATACTTATCTGAGCCTTTTCAAAGAAGTAATAATTATCATTTAGATTTCTGTCAATTGATAACAAATTTTTATTTAAGAATCTCATTAAACTAATCAACATTTGGTAGTCACCTTTATTTTCTTTACAAGATATTGATAACGACTTAATTCTTTTTAAATTGGGAATGAGATTGATCCAATTTTTTTTTACATTAATAAACGAATCCAAATCTTTTTTATTATAAACAACTATCAAATTTTTATCCTCAATCTTATTAATGGCGTCCTTTATAAAAGAAGAATTTTTTATAGAAAAAGAGTCTGGAGATAAGACAAGAATAAAATTTTTTGAGACATTTAGGGTTTGAAGAGTTTTCTTTATTCCTTTTTTTTCAATTAAATTATTAGCTTTCCTTAATCCAGCGGTATCAGTGATATTAGTTTTTAGGCCAAAAATCTCAAGTTGAGTTGAGCTTTTGTCTCTAGTAGTTCCTTTTACAGAAGACGTTATCGCTTTGTTTTCTTGGCATAAAAGATTATAAAATGAAGACTTCCCACTGTTTGGTGGGCCAAATATAATAACATCTTGTCCTGTATATGTTTTTTCATATGTATTAGAAAGCTCAACAGCTTCTTTAGCAGTTTGAACAATTTTTGTTAAATTTTTTAAAATATCTTTAAAATTATAGTTCTCTCCCTCATCAGGAAAATCAATAGCGGAATCTAGAATTGCAAGACTTTCAACAATAATTTCTCTCCATTCTTTGCAAATGTTTTGAGATTTTCCAAAAGTTTGCTTTGACGCTACTACCCTTTGTAGTTCAGTTTCAGATGAAATCAGGTTAGCCAAACCCTCGAAATGTATAAGATCATTTTTACCATTAACAAATGCCCTCTTTGAAAACTCGCCGGGTAATGCAAATCGACACTCTGTTATTTTTTCTAGTATTTCAAACATTTTATTAATAATTGCTATACTGCCATGAGTATGAATCTCCAGCATGTCTTCTCCAGTATATGAAAAAGGTTTCTTGAAAAAAATAATTAGGCCACGATCAATAATAAAATCTTTATCATCAAAGAAAGAAACAAAATTGGCTGTTCTATCAGAAAAATTCTTTTTTTTGGTCAATTTTTCTGCAATATTCAGAGAATTTGGTCCTGAGAGCCTTATTACTGCAATAGCAGAACGTCCATAAGGAGTTGATAAAGCAAAAATAGTCTCTTTTTTTTCCATAAATTCACTATTATTTATTTAGGTTTACAATTATATAGATTAAATTTAGTATTGGTGCAAAAAAAAAGGACTTGTTTTGTTTAAACTTTTTTCAATCTTTTTAGTTTCTTTAATATCAACAAATGCACAGGCCCAAGTCAATTCCGGAGATACAGCATGGATATTATCATCTTCGGCATTAGTTTTATTCATGACATTACCTGGCCTAGCTCTATTTTATGCTGGATTAGTTCAATCTAAAAATGTTTTATCCGTATTATGTCAACACTTTGGAATAGCCTGTGTGATGTCAATTCTTTGGGTTGTAATTGGTTATTCTATTGCTTTTTCACCAGGCAACTCAGTATTTTTTGGAAACCTGACAAAGATGTTTATAAAATTGCCTCCTGACGCTGTAAGTGGAGGTATCCCAGAGGTTCTATTTGCAATGTTTCAAATGACGTTTTGCATAATAACACCTGCATTGGTTATTGGTTCTTATGTCGAAAGAATAAAATTTTCTGTAGTTCTCCTTTTCTCATCACTTTGGTTAATTTTTGTTTATTGCCCGGTTGCTTTTTGGGTATGGGGAGGCGGATTCTTAGCAGAAATGGGAGTAAAAGATTTTGCAGGCGGCATTGTTGTACACACAACTGCTGGTGTAGCTGCCATAATAATTGCCCTTGTTTTAGGTAAAAGAAGAAACTTCGGCTCCAACACAATGGTTCCACCCCACAGTCCTGTACTTACAATGATTGGGGCATCAATGTTATGGGTTGGCTGGTTTGGATTTAACGGTGGTTCTGCTTTAGCAGCTGATCAAACTGCTTCAATGGCAATTTTAGTTACTCATATTGCTGCATCAATTGGAGCTTTTTCGTGGATATTAATAGAATGGTTTAGGTTTGGTAAACCTTCATTAGTAGGTATGGCTACGGGAATGGTTGCAGGACTTGCAACTATTACGCCAGCCTCTGGATTTGTAGGGGTACAAGGTGCCATTATCCTTGGTATTTGTGGAGGAGTCTTGTGTTATGTTGCAGTAGACATTGTAAGAATAAAACTAAAAGTTGATGATAGTCTAGATGTTTTTGCTGTACATGGAGTTGGTGGTATACTTGGAACCATTCTATGTGGCCTTCTCATTTCCTCAAATTGGGGTGGAGTAGGTTTTGACGAAGGTTTACTTGCAATTGATCACATTAAAATACAATCCTATGCTGTTCTTGTAACAATAATATGGACGATAATAATTACATATATCATTTTAAAGGTAATATCACTGTTTACATCTCTGAGGGTTGATGAGGAAAATGAAATTGAAGGTTTAGATACCTCAACTCATGGAGAGAGCGGATATAATAATTAATACCTCAAGTCATAAATGATTTTTAGCAATTAACTTATCCCACATTTTCTTTGCTACATTAATTCCAGATAACTCTTTAATCTGAACAATCCCTGTAGGTGAAGTAACGTTTATTTCTGTTAATTTTTCGTTAATAAGGTCTATCCCTACAAAGAAAAGTTTCTCATTTATTAAAGTTTTCTTTAAGGACCTACATATTTCTTTTTCTTTATTGCTAAGGCCTATTGCTTCAGCTTTTCCGCCTAGGTGCAGATTTGCCTTAAATTCTCCTTTTGGAGGAATTCTATTAATGATACCTGCTGGGTTACCATCTAAAAGAATAACTCTTTTATCACCATATTTAACATTTTCTATGAATTTTTGGACAACAACAGGTACTTGATATTGGTTTATTAGTTTAAGAAACTCATTGTTTGCCTTATTAGGATTTTTTATATCTACCTTTTCAATACCTTCTCCACCTTTATTAAAAAGGGTTTTGATCACAACCTGTTTATATTTTTTAAGTAATATTTTAAAAGACTCTAAGTTACCAGTAATGTAGGTTTGAGGTATTAAATCTGGATAATACATTGGAAAGATTTTTTCAGTAAAATTTTTGATTCCAGTAGGATCATTTACAAAAAAGGGTTTTGTATTATATTTTTTATGTATTTCTAATAGATAACAATTCGTTAGATAAGCCATGTCAAATGGTGGGTCCTGACGAATAAAAAAAAAATCAAATTTATTTATTTCTAATTCATTTCTTTTACCGATACATAGATTTTCATCTAAAACCTGATATCCCCTTGTTATAACACTACTTTTTCTAAGAGTAATCTGTTCTGGCGAGCCTATCCAAATTTGTATATTTTTTTTTAAACCCTCCTGGATAATAGAGATTGTTGAATCAGAATTTTGATTTAACTTTTCTAGAGGGTCCATTTGAAAAAAAGCAGAAAATTGTTTATCTACCATTTTTATTATTAGTTTTTTGAATATCTACCAATAGAATAAGCTTTTTTATGTCATTCATGTTACCTACAAAATTTTCTAATTTTGTTTTTTCTTCAATGTCAGAAGAGATCCCCATAATATAAACATTTCCGTTTACAACATCTACACTATAGTTATTGCTAAAGATTCCTGGCTCAAATAATAACCTATTTACAATTTTTGCCTCAAAAATAAAGTCTTCCGCTTTTTCAGATAATGGAATTTGAGGTCCAATTTCAACTTCATTAAAAATCGCTTCAACTCCCTGAATTTGCCAAACTTTTTGGATTAATTCTAATCTTTTTTCTTGACTTTTAATATTTCCAGCCAGAAGTACTTTTCCATTAATAACCGATACGGTTATGTTTGAAAAGTTTGACAACCTCATCAGTGTAATTTTAGAAACTATTTTTGACATTAGATAAGTATCTTCAATAGTTCCTGAGAATCCTCTTGTTGATGTTGATGCGCTCCCAGCAAGTGAGCCTACAGTACTAATAATAGCGCATGATGTTGTTAAGAATGAAACAACAAAAACATTAATTATCCTTGCCAACAAGCACCTCTCTTCTTCCAACATGATTAGCAGGGCTAACTATTCCTTCTGACTCCATCTTTTCAATAATTCTGGCTGCTCTATTATAACCTATCTGGAGGTGCCTTTGAATAAAACTGGTAGAAGCCTTCTTCTCTCTACAAACAATTGAGACCGCTTTGTCGTAAAGATCATCCCCTGACTCATTAAAACCAAGTGATATATTTTGACTCTCTTCATCGTCACTAGTAACTGAGTCTAAATACTCTGGTTCACCCTGTGACTTTAAATGATTTACTACAGCAATGACCTCTTCGGTTCTAACATATGGACCATGAACTCTTAATAATTGATCACCCAACATTGTAATTAACAAGTCGCCTTGACCCAAAAGCTGCTCAGCACCTTGTTCCTCTAAGATTGTTCTACTGTTGATTTTATTTACAACCTTGTAACTAATTCTTGTGGGAAAGTTAGATTTTATTGTCCCTGTAATAACATCAACTGATGGGCGTTGTGTTGCAACAATGAGATGAATACCCGATGCCCTGGCCATTTGGGATAACCTTTGGATCGCTGATTCAATCTCTCTACCAGAGGTGATCATCAAATCAGCTAGCTCATCAACAACTACAATAATCTTAGAAAAAATACTGAGGTCCAAGGGTTTTTTCTCCATAACTGGTTTTCCTGTCTCAGAATCATATCCCACCTGAGTCTCTTTGAAAATAACCTTGCCATCATCTAAAATTTTCTTAACTTTAATATTGTAATCATCAATTTCTCTAACTCCCAAATGTGCCATCATTTGGTATCTATTTTCCATTTCTTTAACTATCCATTTTAAAGCAGAAATTGCCTTCTTTGGGTCAGTTACGACTTCTGTTAATAAGTGAGGGATTCCTTTATAAATTGATAGTTCTAACATTTTTGGGTCAATCAAAATTAATCTGCATTCCTCTGGTGTAAGTTGATATAGGATTGAAAGAAGCATGGCGTTAATCCCAACTGACTTTCCAGAGCCAGTTGTTCCCGCAACTAAAAGATGAGGCATCTTTGCTAAATCAACAATTACAGGTCTACCAAAAATATCCTTGCCTAGGGCTAATGGTAATTTACAATTAGCTGATTTATATAGATCATCGTCTAACAACTCCCTGAGGTACACCATCTCTCTATTCTTGTTAGGAATTTCTATACCCAAAGCGTCTTTTCCAGGAATTGTGGAAATTCTTGCAGAATTAGCTCTCATTGACCTAGCAATATCATCTGCAAGACGAATTACAGAAGATGATTGTGTTCCTGGAGCAGGTGTAAGTTCAAATAAAGTAACTATCGGACCTTGTTTTACTTCCGTAATCTCACCATTAATTTTAAAGTCAGCTAAAACATTTGCTAATAAAGCTTTATTTACCTCTGTATTTCTTCTATTTTCAACTTCAACGCCAGGTGTTTTTTTTGGTTTTTCTAGGAGATCCACGGATGGAAAATTAAAATCTAATAATGTCTTTTTTTTCTGCTCCGTAATCTTAAGTTTTCTTGTACTTGAAGATAAAGGTTTATTTTCTCTAGGTTTGAAAATTTTGTCTAATTTTACATTCTTTCCAAAGTTAAAGAATTTTGAAAAACTAAAAACGATAAATACCATACAATTATAAATAAAATTGAATATTTTTCCTATTTGCTTAACCTTAATATTCAAAGAAAAGTAGATTGAACATAATGTTAATGTTAATAAAACGAGTAATATTATTAATGGGTTCCAGAATTCTTCTAGAAAATAATTTAGATAATTATATAATCCAATCCCTAAAAGCCCAGTACCAAAGGTATTGCTGATATAATTTTGAGAAATAAATTCAGCAAGAAGACTTGAAAAAATAAGCAAGAATGGAAGCAAAGTCCAATTATACCATGTCACTAACCTACCCAAGAGAATATTCAAAGAATGAAAAATAAAAAACACAGGAATGAAAAAAGAAATGTAACCGAAAATATCTATCAAAAAAGAAGATAAATATGAACCAAAGGCCCCCAAAAAATTTGAGCTTTCCTGGATATTAGAGTCGTATTTAAAAAAACTATTATCTATTTGATTATATGTTAGTAAAGAAACTAAGGTTGTAAGGCCGATAGAAAAAAGCATGAAAGAAATTAAAAATTTCTCTAAATTGTCTTTAAAATTTTTAAACATCAATTAATGTATTAATAATTACACAATATTAAAAAAATTATAAGATATTTTGGATAATCATCAACACAACATAATTATTGTAGGTTCAGGCTTAGTTGGGATGACTCTGGCTCTCATGTTATCTAAACTAAAACATAATGTAATAATTTTAGACAAAAATAAAAAACAGAAACTCCTTGATGTTATGGATTCCAGAACATCTGCTATATCTCAGGGCTCTAGTAGAATTCTAAAAGAAATATCCTTGTGGAATAAAATTAAGAAAAAAGCTCAGCCTATAAATGAAATTAATGTATCTGAGGGAACAAATACTAGAGAGCTTAACTTTATGTCGGAATCTCTCAACGAAGGTCCACTTGGTTACATTGTTGATAATACGTATTTAAAAAAAACTTTCTTTGAAGAAGTTTTGAAATCAGGTTTTATTAAATTTATTGGAGGAGTAAATATAAAGCATATTAAGAAAGGGAGTGAAAGTGCTACAATATTCTCCAACAAGGGAAATTTTACGGCACCTCTAATAGTTGGTGCTGATGGTAGAAACTCTAAAATGAGATTTCTTGCTGATATCAAAAATTTCTTTTTTGACTACAATCAAGTGGCTTTTGTGTTTAATATCACCCACACCCTATCTCATCAGTCAAGAGCTCTTGAAAGATTCTTTCCCTCAGGCCCACTAGCCTTACTTCCAATGCAGAACAATAATAAGAAATCTTCCTCGGTCGTATGGACAGTAGATTCACCATTTAAAAAAAAGCTTCTGAAAGACAAAGGTTTTTATCAGGAGTTTGAAAAAAAATATGCAAAAGCTTTTGGTAGAATTACAAAAACTTCTAAGCCAGTCGTTTACAACCTAAATGTTATCTCATGTTATGAGTACTTTAAGAAAAGAATAGTATTAGTGGGGGATGCGTGTCAAGCAATCCACCCGATCGCTGGACAAGGTTTAAATTTAGGACTCAGAGATTCTTATCATCTTGCAAAAATTATTTCAGAGAGTTTAGAGCTCGGTTTAGACATTGGAAGTAATTATGTTTTGAGGGATTACTCTTTAAAGAGGTTAGTTGATAAGAAGTTGTTAATTCAAGCCACTCACAGATTAAATCAGTTATTCTCAAATAATTCCCTTGTGATAAAAGCTATAAGAGAAAATGGTTTAAAAATTTTTAACAAATCTAGATATCTTAAAAGGAAAAGTATGATGTTTGCTATGGGCCTTATGAAGTTTGACTTTTAACACCAACTTCGTACAAAAAATCCCAACTATAGATTCCCGTGTTATGACCATCACTGAATGAGATTCGAACAGCGTAGTTACCGACTTTCTCTACTTTTTTTATTAAAACTCCTGAAAACTTTTCTACGTCAGGAGAACCCAAGTTTTTTTTGTTTTCAGCAGAAGGTGTGTGCGCTCTTAAAAAAGATGATGAAAGTATTAAATATTTTTCTTCATCATAACCTATCTGCAAAGACTTTTTATCACTAGACAATTTAATGGAATTCGGAATCATTTTCTTTAATCAACTATTAATAAAGGGACACCTTCTTTAATTTGGTAAATATTTTTTTTATCATCAGTATGTAAAACTTTTCTTTTTTTATCGTAAAAAAGACTCTTTCCAGTTTTTGGACACATTAAAAAAGGGATAATGCTTTCGTCAAAATCATTCATTCTTCAAGAGAGTTTCTCACTAACACCTGAAGCAGAATTGAAACTCATGCTCATTTTCATCAATGAAATAAGTATATCAAGTCTCTCATCAAGTGATTTTGCCTGAAGTAAAGCTTGTTTCTCATTGACATCGAATGGGCAACCCATCGATATGGAATTTACCAGGTCTTCATCATTGGAAACTTCTATGGCCTCCCAGTCAGCATTTATGGACATTTTTTCAAGATAAAACTTTAAGTTTTCAATAAAAACCGACCTTTTTTCTTTATTCTTTAAAACAGGTCGGACAAAATCACTTTTAAATGGTTTCCACCCAACCTTAGCTCTTCTAAATCCGTTTACCAGATTAAGTTCACTTTTTAATTCAAATCTGCATAGACCCTTAAGAATTATCTCATACCTATTGTCATTTGTCTGTGAAAAAGCTGTAATATATCCTGCGCAACCAACCGAATAAAGTTTAGGCTCTTTTCTTGACTTTGAGTCTCTATGCTTATCAGCTGGTTGAATCATACCAATGGATCTACCGTTTGCTAAAGCGTAATCAAGCATATGCAAATACTTGTTCTCAAACAAATTGAGTGGTAATTTGGCCCTAGGTAATAGGAGAACCTTACTCAGAGGAAAAAGTGGAAGTGTCTCAGGAAGTTCTTCAAAATTTTTGTCAAAATTATAAGGCATAAATTAATATATGATGATCTTTAATAACATTTAAAATAAATATTTTAAAATATTATTCTTAATAGCTAATATTGTAATTAATTTTTTTTAGGAGTATATTAAATTTCTTTATGATCCAGCGGGAATAGCTCAGTGGTAGAGCATCACGTTGCCAACGTGAGGGTCGCGAGTTCGAATCTCGTTTCCCGCTCCATTTTTA
>MDTG01105087.1_pt1 | contig 15659 bp, 23 predicted proteins | sample 811421 | NCBI WGS metagenome assembly MDTG01 (sample SAMN05326645, study PRJNA326480) | marine metagenome | isolation source: seawater | place: Pacific Ocean: South East | collected 2011
ACAGGCGATACAAAGCCTAGAGATGTGGTGTAGACCTTACATGAACCGTAAGTGTGGTACAGGTATTCAAATAATACATAAGCGGCCGCAGAAGCAGAATTAAAGCCTATGTTATATTGTTTGTTTGAAAATTTTTTATATGCACTTTCAAATTCACCAACAAGAGGCCCGAAGGCTAAAATTTTACTGTCGATTACTTTTGATAGGCTATCTTTTTCTTTATCTGATAAATCTGAATCGAAACACTTGATCATCTATCTTGTTTCCATGGTTCCTCTTTTTATCAAAGAAACCAACTCTTCAACGTTTTCACTTACATGTAAAGAAGAGTTAAAATGAGGACCAGTATATTTTTTCCATTTTGAATTATGTGTTCTGTTAGTATACTGCGGTCTGACACAAAGCAAATTTATATTGTCTACTTTATATGTAAAAGGTAATTCTGTTTCTGCCAACATATCTTCATGTAGCTTTTCGCCCGGACGTAAGCCAATTAGATCATAATCAAAAACAAATCCATGAATACGTTCTACAGCTTTCAAAATTGTACCCATATCATATGAGCTTATTTGAGGAATAAATACCTCTCCCCCTTCACAGTTTTCAACGGCCCCAAGCACTGTATCTACAGCATCGTTTAAAGTAAATAAAAATCTTGTCATGTCTGTTGAAGTAACGCTGATTTTTTGACCCTTTTCTAGTAGACCTAGCCACAAAGGTATAAAAGATCCTCGAGAAGCAATTACATTTCCATACCGTACTGATGAGAAAATTGTAGAACAAGATTCAAAATCATGATTTGTGAAAAGCCTCTCTGCTATAAATTTTGAAGATCCATAAACATTAACTGGCTGACAAGCTTTGTCTGTTGAAATAAGTACACATTTTTTTACATCTGAAAGTAAAGAAGCTTTCGCTACATTGTCTGAGCCGTGAATGTTTGTCTTTATACACTCATCTGGATGAAATTCCATATCATCAATTCTTTTAAGTGCTGCAGTGTGAACTACAACATCTGGTCTTTCTCTTTTCATTGAGACCAGTAACTTATCATAATCTCTAATATCACCTATAATTCTTTTGATTTTCTTTTCTTTTCCAAATAGTAAAGCTTGTTTACCTTCGTCTCGCGAATATACTGTGACCTGATTCCCTTTTGATAAAAGCTTTTTTACTAGAGCTTTACCAAGAGAACCAGTTCCACCAGTTATAAAATATTTCATATAGTTATTCTTTCTACAGAATCAGGCGCTGGATTTAATGAAGAAATTATACTTAATTTTATACCTTGTGAATCTAACCAAGTATGCCAATCTTTTATCACCTCAGAAGCAATGTTAGCTTCTTCTTCTAAAGTCTTTACAGCTGCTGGGTTTGCTGCTACTTCATTGTGATCGATAAAATCATCTTTACTAAATCCAGATCCAATCTTATCATAAAAATGCTGTTGACTAGCATCTCCTTCGATTAATTTATTATCCCAGCCTATTGTAATAATATCAGAGACTCCCAGGTGCTGTAAAGTAAAAAATACTATTTCGTACATAATTCCCGGTCCGAAAGGTCGAAGTAAAGGTTGCTTATCAAGTGTCCAGTCATCAAAATTTTTCTTAACAGAGATTGAATTTTGAAAATTTCTTTCTCTAATAAAAAACTTTAAATCACAGTCGCCTAAACGCTGAACCATAACAGAGGCCTCTAACACAATCGGGTTATATTCTGAATAGTCATATTCTTTAAAATTTCCCCCGTTATACACATGAAAGTCTACCAGATCTTTATACAACTCAAATGATTGCTTAATAGAAACTACTAAATTATCTTCTAATAATTCTCTAACTTTTTGTTGATCATGATCTGTTAAAGTAGGGCCGCATGAAAGAAGATAAGATTTCTTATCTTTAAATATATCTTTTAAAAATTGAACCTTTTCTATTTGAGAGAGATCTTTTGATAGAACGTGTTTTATAAATTTTGATCTTTCTTTGACGTTTTCTATATTTAAAGCTTCTTGCTTTGCAAGTGCTAAGTCAAATTCTTCTTCTCCGTTATATAAACCAATGTCACTTAGTAGTGCCTCTCTCATTTTTTCAGTAATAATTGACTTTTCATATTTATTTCGGATATTTTCTCCAAGTACATTTGCCCATTTTCTATACATACCATAATTTTTATAAACATTTCTCATTTGCTTTTTCAAAGAAGTTTCTTTTGGGTATGCCCATTGAGATCCTTCTATTAAAATATCTTTCCAAACAACTGATTCTGGTATGCTTTTGATATCATAGTCCACTTTAGCAAAAAGTTTTTTTTCTTTAAACTTGCCGCCCTCTTTATAAGGAGCACTTAAGTATTCTACGTGTGCTGACCAATCAGTAGCAATAACCGGAAGGTCACTATAAGCTGCTTCAAAAATAGGAAGACCAAAACCCTCACCAGCGGTAGCACTTACATAACAATGAATATCCTCTCTTTTATAAAGAGAGTGAATTTCTGAATCTGAAAGATTTCCATGTAGAAGGTAAACTTTACATTTTCTATTTTTGTTACCAACTAAAGACTTTATAATTTTTTCTGTGTAATCCCTATCAATAATTGATCCTCCTGTTTTAGAAGTTTTAATAACCAAGCCAACTTCGTCATTTTCAAATTCTTTTAGAAAACATTTTATAGTTTGTTCAATATTTTTTCTTGGACCCAAGAGTCCTACTAGTAAAAAATTAAACTTTGTATCAAGTTCAAAATCCAAATGTTCAATCTCAACACTTTTAACAGGATATGGTACAACCACTACATCTGAGTTACACTGTAAAATTGATTTTGTATCGTTTTCTTTATTGATAATCTCATAAGCAGTGTTGATAAAACCATCTTTTGAATGTTGTGATGGAACTATAAGCTTATCCAAACCTTGATATGTTTTCGCCAACCAACTATCAGAAACTCTGTCTGTTTCTATACCTGCTGTTACACATATGGAATATGCTGCTTTCTTTTGAAATTCATTTGGTATACCAACATGTATTTGTAAATCAAAATTAGTTACGTTTCCATTATTATTACCTTCTATGACCTTTCCTAATTTTTTAATTGAATTATCGATCATACTTTTTTCTTTAAAACTAATATCGGCCGACCATGGTGTTCTGCCCCAATTTAAAGGATTAATATGTATATCTAAATTTTTGTTTTCTACTAAAGATCTATAAACAAAGCGAGCATGCTCTCCGTATCCGGATTGTGTATAGATAGGTGCTTCTAAAAGTACTTTTATCATATTTCTATTAAACTCCAGCTTTTATAATTTTTTCTCGTGTCCCAAGATCCACATGTTTCAAACAGTTGATTAAAAGCCTGATACCACTGACTTGAATAACTTGAAAACCCATAATTATTCATTACATGCTTTCTACCTAATACTCCCATTTTTTCTCTTTTTTCATCAGAAAAATTATAAAATTCTACTAACTTCTCTACAAGTTGTTTTCCGCATATCCTGTCTTCATATATATAAGGCACATCTTGAGATCCAATTATTGCTTTCGAAGTTGGCTCAATGCCAATACCAAACCACTGCTCACCATCAGTGACTTGTTCTTGTAGTCCACCAGTCATATTTACAATAATTGGTGTCTCACAGGCTAGTGACTCTAATGTCGCTAGGCCAAAGCCTTCTGCGTCTGAAATATTAATTGTACAGTCAACAGCACTGTAAATTACTGCCAGATCTTTAGGTGGCATTTTTTGAGTTGAAAGAAGAACTTCGCCATTGTTCAGCCCTAAATTATCCATAATAGCTAATAAGTCTTGACCGTTAGGATCATGAGGCTCAGTATGCATAACTAACATTGCCTTATCTCTTCCAATTATATCTAAAAAGTCATTAAACCAAAACAATAAACTACCGGACTGCTTTCTTCTAGCGTTTCTATTGTTCCAAAAAAATATCATTTTATCATTATGTGTTGAAGACATTTTTTCTCTCATATCGTTGTTTTCTGCTTTGCTTTTTTTTGAGAAAATTTTTGTGTCAACACTGTGCGGGATTCGGATACATTGAACGTCTGGAGAGACTGTTCTTACTATGTCATCTGTGACTTTACTTATCGTGCACACCATGTCATTAGAATCGTAATATTTTTTATTAAAATTAGGATACGGATAATTGTCCCAAACATGGTAGTAAATCATAGGAACATTTTGTCTTATTTCATCTTCCATTTCCCATAGCCAGATATAGAATCTTGGATCTGTCATGAACCATAGCGCGTCGGGTTTAAAATCTCTAATTACTGCTCTAACTATGTCCGGAGTTCCATATCCATCTACCGGCTTAATGATCCAATCATCTTGCCAGGGATCTACTTTTTGTAATCTATAGTCCCTATGCTTTATAGCGCCAGCTAAACAAAAGAAGCTAAACTCTCCTGTTTTAAGCATGGCTTCTATCATGTATTTTGTTTGGGTACCTACACCTGAAGGTACTAGCGGTGAATCCGCTATTACTAAAATCTTTTTCTTTTTCTTCATTGACAATACTCTGTTTTGTGAAATTTGCAATATTTGCAATTAAGGCGATTTTTAATCTTGAGGCCTCTCTCTATGTTTATAACAGCATTTTTTAAAAGTTTTAAGGAATTCTCTGTTTTTTTGTGTCCAGATGTTACTCTTAAAACTTCTATGTTTTCTTGTTTTGCTGTTCTTTTAAGTAGTACAAAATAAGTTTCTATTTTCTTTGGATCTATTTTATGTTTTTTAGAAAAATAATTTTTATAATATGTCAATTGATAATTTGTCATAGGGTCTGATTTTTTATCTCTTGACCAGCCCCAAGAACAAGTCTTCCAGTCAATGATGTGGTACTTGTTATCTTTAGTTTTTATTACCATATCAATAAACCCTTTAAAACTTTTACCATAAGATTCAAATTCTGTTATAGGTTCTAGTATCTCTTCTTCTACTGAAACAACTTCAAAATTTCCGAAATGATTTTTAACTGCCGGGATTACCTGTTCGCAAATTGGCACGGCTTGAGATCTCATATCATTTATAAGTTTAGTATTTAATTCTTTCCCATTATCCTTTAATACTTTAAGCTCTCTAAGGAATGATTTTTCAAAAACTTTAATCGGTTGTCCTGAAAGATTAGGAATTGTTTCTTCGCAAGCTGCATGAATTGCAGTTCCGAATGCTGTATACTCATTTCCTTCAAAATGAGGTAATTTATCTATGTATATAAGTTTGTGCCTATAAGGGCACTCTTTCCAATTTTTAAGTTCAGAAAAGCTTATTCTTTTTACTTTAGACATGTTCTACTCTCTTTTAAACATATTATAGCATTATAGTTTATTTTTGTGTAGTGTTTTTTTGTGTTGCTCTTCTTCTGCGAGTAGTTGTTTTAGATTTTACAGGTTTTTTTTCTTTAGGTGGTGATACTACCTGAAATTTCCAAACTCCAAGATTTTGAAATTTTTCTTTTTTCATGTTTGAAATTTTTTTCTTTGGAGTTTTCAGTATTACTAAATATTTTCGGTCCTCGGCCGGAACAAGATTAAAAGGATTACCTTGATATATTAATTTATCTTCTATAGCATACTTTCTCTCTTCTATAGAAACAGTTACTGTGTATATGTCTCCTTCTTTTGTTATTTCTTCTTTAAACATTTTTTCTCCTCATATTAGTTGTTCTAATTTACTAAACAAAACCGGGCTTATTTTTTTTAATCTTGATATTTCTTGTTTCATAAAAAACGCTTCAAATCCATTTGCAAAATATTCTCTCAGCGATGTTGCTCCATATGGAGAATAAAACAAATTAGTTGTATATAGATATATTATATCATACCCAACATCTAGATGCAAAAAATTATCAAATTCATAATTAAATTTTGGATTAAGAAACAAGGATAAATCGCCCTCTATGCCTTTTTCTTTCAATATTGACCAAAGTTTTTTTCTTTTTTTTAAAAATTCTTTTTCTATTAAATTATCGGAATATATTTGATCACTGTATATTTCTTCCACAGAATGGGCAACTTCATGTATCACATCATCTAACATATCTAGGTTAGAATCTTGCTCGTTTGTTATGTATAATGTACTATCTTTGTATAAGCCTTGAATTTTTCTTCTTTCTAATTCTTTAAATTTGCCAACACACACCATTTTAACATTTGAAAGCAATTTTTTCGGTACTCTTGATTGAACCGTTTTTATTACAGTCTCAATAGATACATTATCTGGAGGATAATCTTTGACAAGAACTTTCATATTGCCAATTTTTAATATATTATTGTTCTTTTCTTGAATGTACTTGCTTAGATTCATTAATTTTACCATTCATATACTCGGTATCGTTTAACGCTTGTGTATATCCATTTATCCAGTTTTCTTCTGCTAACACTAACAAAAGTTCTGGGAACTGTTCAGCGAATACATGTATTATGTTTTCTACTGTAACTTCATCGTTTTCGGGCTTTACTGTGTTACCTACAAAATCAACTATTAAATTTTTTAGTTCTGATTCTGTAGGTACAATTTCTTTTGACAAGTCTGGATTTTTCATAATTTTGTTGCTGCTATTGTGGCCACTTTTGACCTCTCTCCTTTCAATAATGTAACATGTCCTGTTAACTGTTCTTCTTTTAATCTTTCTACCACATAAGATAAGCCATTGTTGGTTGCATCAATATAAACATTATCTATTTGTTCAATGTCACCTGTTAGTACAATCTTTGTACCTTCACCAACTCTAGTTAGCACTGTCTTTATTTCATGCTGAGTCATATTTTGTACTTCATCGATTACAATAAAAGCATTTGATATGGACCTGCCTCTAATAAAAGTCATGGCTTCTACTTCTATTTGTCCTTTGTCCATATACATTTCTAGAGTTGCTTTATCATCACCCATTAAAAACTGCAAATTATCTTGTATTGGCGCTAGCCATGGTATCATTTTTTCTTCCATAGAGCCAGGCAAAAAACCTATATCTTTACCAACTGGTTCTACTGGTTTTGTTACTACTATTTTCTTATATGAAGCACCTTGTCCAAATGTTTGCTCTAGGCCGGCTGCTAGTGCTAATAAAGTTTTACCTGAGCCGGCTTTTCCAACTAAAGACACTACAGGTATATTTCTGTCCATTAACAAATCAAATGCAAATTGTTGTTCTTTATTTCTTGGATTTGTGTTCCAAATGCTGTGGTTGCTTTTTACAATTTTTTTTAGAGGTGTATTATAGTTGACAAATTTTGCTAGAGCTGTTTTTTTATCATTAGAATTAGATATTAACATAACAAATTGATTAGGATGTAATAATTGTTTTCCAATTTCTATATGAATATCTTCACCAGAATAAAACCTATCTATCTCTTGCTCATCTACCAGTATTTCGGCACGTCCTGTATATAAACCTTCAGAATTTTCTACTACTTGTTCCGCTTGATAATCTTCTGTTAAAAGTGCCAATGAATCACATTTAACTCTCATGTTAATATCACGCGATACTACTACTACTTTTCTAGATTTAGGCGAATATTCTTGCTCTGATAAAGCGGTCGCTATAATTTGGTTATCTGAATCTTCTAGATCTAGATCATCTGGAAGACACAAAGGATTGTAGGATGATACTCTTATAATACCCATTCCTTTTTCTAGTCTAACTCCTTTTGATAGACTACCTTTATCCCTTAATGAATCGAGCTTTCTTATGATTGATCTTGCTTGAGACCCTACAGAATCTTGTCTTTTTTTGTGTTTGTCAATTTCTTCCAATACTTTAAGAGGTATAACAATATCATTATTTCCAAATGAATTTATACAATTAGAGTCTGTTAGATAAACACTAGTGTCTAGAACATATGTTTTTTTAGCCAAAATGTGTCCTTTTTGTTTTATATTAGCACTATTAATTAGATTTTTTAGTGATTTTTACCCATTTAGTGGGCACCTTTTTATATATGATTACTTTTTCTTTCTGTGTGTTTGTATTTTTTTTCACTTCTAAATTTTCTTCTATAGCTGCTCTCTCTGGGCCACAGATAGAAAAAGTCACTATTGTTAGTGCTACCATTATAGTGTTCATCAGTTCCTCCTTTAAAAAAAATTTATTTTTACTTATATTTATTATATATGATTGAAAAAAGCAAACTTTTATTAATTTTATTTTTACCTATAGTCCTTAGTTGTACTACTATCAATTTACAAACCAAAGTAAACCCTCCAGTTAAAAGCTATGTAAAAATTTATCATAAAGTAAGTATCACAAAGTGTACTGAAGCTTATCGTGATAAATGTCCAGTTGGTAGTTATTTATCAATGGGTAGTGGAATGGTTATTGATTTAATTAAAAATCAGACAATAATTTTAACGGCTGGACATGTATGTAAATCAGAAGTAGATGAGACAAAAATCTTATCACACACTCAATCTATTAGTGTTATTGACCACAAGGGATTTGAGCATGATGCGTATGTTATAAAATCAACAGATGACAATGGAAAAGGATCAATCGATGCTTGTGCTTTATGGGCGCCTACTATAAAAGAAAAAGGTGTAAAATTTTCCATGTTTGAGCCCAAAGTAGGTCAAGAGCTTTATTATATTGGTTCTCCCTCTGGAATCTATCACCCGCCTGTTGCTCCAATACTAACCGGCCTATATAGTGGCCAAATCGATGTATCTAATTCACTAGTATCTATACCGGCAACAGGTGGATCTTCAGGTTCAGCTGTTATGGATTTAAATAATAGAATAGTTGGAATACTTTGGGCAGCTCATGAATTTCATCATGTGTCAATCGTTACAAATTGGCATGCTACATCTTTATTTTTATATGACATTGCTAGAATGTATAATGGAAAAGAAAAAATTAATCTTCCGCTGATAAGGAATTGATCTTTTCTAATTTCTTTTTAATCATCAATCTTAATCTTTTGGCAAAAAAAGGCTTATTAGATTTTTCTGCCATTTGAATTGAATTTTCAATTTCCATAATTTCTGTTTTTAATTTATGTAATCTATTTTGAATAGTTCTAATTGAAGTCATTTTATCTCACTTTTAAATTGTATGTAAACTTTGTATCTCATAGAAACTCCATCAATACCAGATCCTGGTGGTGGCATTGACGCATTCCACATAACAGTTTCCACACTTTCATCTGAATTTAAATCAAATATTAATTCTATTAGTAATAAGTCTACTGTAAATTTATACATATTTACAGGTTTTTGACCTTGAAATTTTGTAACTTTTCTAAAATTTTTAAGATTTAAAATTTTTTCTTGCCCTTTAGTATATTTTAGGACAATTTCCATTGCTTCCGCGTGATTTAATATTTTTGTTTCACTCATATTAATTCATCCACCAATCCGTATTCTAAACATTTTTCTGCTTCCCACCATAAATCATGCTTTAAAATATTATCAAGCTCTTTTTTTGGTATCTTAGTGTGCTGTTTATAGATATTCTTTATTTTCTCCATTAGCATCTCAGAATTTACCATGTCATCCTGCATCTCTTGAAATTTACCCCACATAACACCAGATAATTGGTGTACCAACATACAAGCGTTTTTGTGCATATACCTTCTCTCAGCCACACAAGACATTAATGTGGCAGCTGACGCAGCACAACCATCGATAATTGTATGAACTGGAATTTTAGAGTTTTTTATATAATCTACTGCTGATAAACCTGCAAATACAGATCCGCCATAACTGTTAATATGTAGATTTATAGGCGGCGGATCATAGCCTAAAGGCACAGTTTTAGAAAGCATATTAATATTTAAATTAAAAATACCTTTATTTAACTGAAGTATTTTAGGTCTCGTTACACCAGAATAAAAATAAATTCTATTGTGTGAGAATTCTACGACATTATTATCAGTTGAAGAATGTCCTTTAGTTTCAGAAGTAAACTCATGTATCGTTAAGGGCTGAGACTCTTCTGGATCACTTTCCTTTGTTCCCCAAAAGTAATCTTTCACTTATTTTTCTCCAAGACTATGGCTCTAAGTTCTTTAAGTTGTTTAATAGCAATCATCGACGCTTTCCTTAGCCGGCGACCGGCTGATGCATTACCATCTTCACACTTTTCAGCGTCTAGTTCCGCTTCTGTCAATTCTGCCAAAATCGTTCTTAATTTTTCTACAATCATTTTTTTCTCCTTATTTTGATTGGTGGGCCCACCTGGACTTGAACCAGGAACCTACGGTTTATGAGACCGTTGCTCTAACCAATTGAGCTATAGGCCCTTTATCTATTTTATAACATAGCTACAAATAAGTTTCAATTAGTTTTTTTCTAATCGTGCTTCTAATACCCGGGTTTACTATTAAAACTTGCGGTATAATGTTGTATCTAACGTGATTTCTCATAAAATTTGTATGTTGATTCGAAGGATCTTCAATCCAATCTACACTCTTTCTTTCAGCATATTGTTTTATTATTTTTTTTGAAGTCATTAAAAATGGTCTGAATATATTCTCACTTCTTTTAAATGGAATTAATTTAGTTTGACCATGAAACGAGGACATCAGCCAAGTTTCTACGCAATCGTCGAGATGATGACAAGTAATAGTATAGTTGCCGCCAATGCGCTGCAAGAAATCATATCTCTCGTCCCTCCAAAATTCTTCTAAAGATCTTTTACCTTTTCGACCTTTCACTCTACCAATAAATAGATCTAGATTACTCTGTTTGGCATAATTTTCTACAAATTTTTGAGCTTTATGGGAGTGTTGAGTATCGTGATTAAAATATGCTAAATTTACATTTCTCCTGCCTTGTAATAAAAAATGTACAAAAACCATGGAATCAATGCCGCCTGAACATGCTACTGTTATATTTTTAGGAATTTGTCCTATAATCCTAATCATACTGAGACTCAAACACCTGGCATGCGAATCTAACCTCTTCTGGTAGTTCAAATTGACTACACCTATCTATATTAAGAAGCCAACAAAATTTATGATCATCACCAGATTCATAACATGCTTCAGAACAAATATTTCCATGCTCCGAAGATTCTAAATTATGACATATCCAATATTGTGTATCTAGATCTACCAAGGGCTCTTGGTGAGTTAAGCAACCCATTAATAATAAAACAAATACTTTTTTCATATACAAATAATATCATATTATTTTTTTAATGTCAAGTATTTTTTACCACTTCTTGCAAGACCAGTATCTTGCTGTACACTTATCTTTTGCCGTTGCACATTTGTGTCTAGCTCTAAAAGACTTTCTCCTCTTTGGATTAGACTTTTTAATCTTCATATTTGGATCACCAAAGCTCACTTTTGTAACTCTACTTTTATCTTTCGCGCAACCTTTGACATAAACATAAAACTTTTTAGAACCGCCGCGTTTTGGCTTATTTAATTGTACTTTCTTACCTTTATATTTAGCTTCCTCTAAGACATCTGGGCATCCACAATCAGCATCTACAATAGTTTCATAAAGACACTGAGGGCAAGGTATATTACCATTTTCATCCACAGCATCTTGTAGTGATTCATATAAATTAAAATAATCATCTACTTCGCATATTTCATTGAGAACTCCTTCTTCTAACTGTCCCTGGTCTCTTGCTACAGTGCCGGCAATATATCGAGCGGCAGAAGACATATAATCTCCTGCTTTAGTAATTTTTGTTTCTAACCATTCTGGTAAGTCATCTTCGTCTTGTATCATATCAAGTAATACCTTTGTATCGGCCATTAAATGAGCTAATGTTGTTCTATGCATTCTTGCTTCTTCCTGGTTGTGAGTATTCGGCATCGAGTGACCCATATTAGGCGCGGACACTTCCGAATCGCAACCGCAACCCTCTTCTATTGCATGACCACATGGTAATACTGAATTTGATTCGCTTAATTTTATCTTAATTCTTTTCATGACTTCTTCCTCTTTGGCTTAGTTTTTCTTTTTTTAGGACGATTACTAACATTTTTTGCGGGCCCTCTCCTGTTTTTATCAGGATCTTTTTTTCTCTTACGCTTAACAGCATTAGCTATGGCTTTTTTGCCCCCACTTGCTCTAAGGCTTGCTGCTTTGGCCTTGCTCAAGCATTTTGGCTTACCTTCACCTGGCTTTGATTCCCCACATTTTCCAATTCTCTCCCCCTTTGTATTATAACGATCCCAGCCGCCGCCACCAGCGCCGCCTTTTTTACCTTTACCAAACCATTGTCGAAGATCTTCATCTAAAAGATTTTCTATTTCTTCTTTTATAATTTGAATCAATTCTTCCTTAGTCATTTTTATTCATCCTTTTGGTCTTTTTTTTGGATGCCTCTTTCTTTTTAGTAATATATTTGAATGCTGCTGTTAAATTTTTCTTTTTTTGAGGGTCCTTTGTTCTACCTTTTGCCACTCTTACTCTTTGATGTATCAAATTAATAATTTGAGATTGTCTTTTATGAGATTTTGATTTAAAAGATTCTTTAGACAACGTATCTCTAATATCTTTTACTGTACTAAACTTTACGCTTACAGTATCTTTTGGATTCTCATCTGTATATAATCTTCGACCTGAGCCTTTGGGTTTTTTACCAGTTCCTTTCTTGGGATCATTACCCTCTTCTGCCTTTACACAGTTTCTGTATGTTCTACCATACATTTTTTTTGTTTTTCTTTTGGGATGAGTTTTATATCCTTTTTGGCATCTTTCAGCCAAGACAAACTCAATTTCTTGTTTAATAATTTGTATTAGCTGTTCTTTGGTCATTTTTTGTTTTTACTCTTGTTACCCCAGTTTTTAGCACCAACTTTTCTACATCTTACCAAAGCACCTGAAGCGTAAGCAGAAGGCCATACCTTATATCTAGATTTTACTTTGTGATAGCAAGCATCTTTTTTACCCGAAGATTTTTTCTTTTTCTTTTTTTTTCTTTTTTTTCGCTTTTCTAGTACAAACTTTACTTCTTGTTGTATCATTTCTGCAATACTGATCTCTTTTTCATCTCCTAAGATGTAATCACCCTTTTTATGTTGGCCAACATTATCCATACTCTTCAGGGCAGTTTCAATTTCTTTTTTTGTATTCTTCTTAAGCTTATCTTCGAAAGGTTTCATGCCTGAAGCTCCACCTTCTTTTTCTAAAACATCTGTAAGTTTATCGAATATATCATCATCTAAATGAATATAGCCTTTTTTACCTAATCTATCGTGATCTTCTTTCTTTTTTGCCATTTCCATTTTACCAGTTTTAGGATCGTACATTGGATGTGGCTTAAAATTATCATCTTTTTTTTCTAAAATAATATTTATCTTCATTTTTTTATTCTCCAAGAGGCCTAATATAATTAGTGCTACTTACCGTAAATAGACATATAACGTTCACCCCTGTCACAAAGCATTGTCACCACTATGCCCGACATCAATCGATTTTCTATATATCTTTCTGAAGCTAATATATTGGCCCCAGAAGAAATACCTACTAAAATACCAGTTTCTTGAGCAAATTTTTGAGCCCTATCGATCGCGTCCTGAGTTTTTATTGGAATAATTTTATCCGCATCCTCAGAGTTAAAAAGAAACTCCTTTCCGTCTGCTATCCCTTGAATACCATGAGGCGACTCAACTGGTTGAACAAGGCAAAGTTTTGTTTTTAAGTTTTGTATTTCTTTATACCTACGTATTCCTTCCATTGTCCCTCCTGTGCCTGCTCCGTGAATAAAAGCAGACCATAAATATTTTCTTTCTATAACTTGTTTGTGTATTTCAGGTGCAGTTTGGTATTGATGACATAAAACATTGTCTTGATTACTGAATTGCATTGGAGACCACGCTCTATCGTTTGCTTTTAGGTATTGATCTCTCATAGCTATAGCGCCGACAAAGTCATTATCTGGCGCTTCAATGATTTTTGCCCCATAAGATTTCATCATTTGTTTTCTCTCCTCAGACATATTTCCGGGCATGAAGATCAAACAAGGTAAATTCAAGGAAGCAGCAGCCATAGATAAAGCTATTCCGGTATTACCGCTGGTTGCATCACACAAAATAGAAGTTTCATTTATTTTCCCAAACATTCTGGCTTTGTCAACAACATAAGTAATCATTCTATCTTTTACTGATCCAGCGGGGTTATATGTTTCTAACTTAGCATAAATTTTACTTGATATTTTTATAAGAGGTGTGTTGCCAGTAATTGATTTTATAAGTTTCATAATATTATAAATACAATCAATACCACTAAATTCATAAAGGGGCCCCAGCTGGTAGTGTTTCTTTTTCTTTATCTTTACCTTTTTTAATTGTATCTCTATAGGACAATAAACTATTGTAAGTTCTAAGTTCTCCATCACTTGTCGTTGATGTTGTGTAAAATTTTCCATCTTTTATTACACCATCCGTGGTATTAATGAAATCTTCAAAATTTTTTATTTTTCTGTCCTTGTATTTGTTAGCTAATTTTATTCCTATATCATTATTTTTAAGGTCTCTAGCTTTATCATCTTCATCGTAATCATCTTTTAACTTTTTTTGTATTATTTCTAAAATTTGCCCAAGTTTTTCAACTGGTAAATTTGGATATTTATGTTTTATAGCAAATGAAGCTAGTATGTGTTGAAATGCTTCAAGTTTATATCCTTTATTATCTTGAGCCTCCCTTTTCTTTTCAGGGTCTTTTATTTTGTTTATTTCTGAATCCAGTATAAAATATTTTTTGTTTGCAAGATCTTTCGCTTTAAAATATATTGAAGCTATCTCAACTGCTGATGGTATAACTCTCGTAGCAATAAGAGATTCAGTGTGTAATTTCCAATTTTCCATTATAAACTTCATATTCATGTTAATAAATAGTCTTTGAAATAAGAAAAGTGGTGAAGGTAGTGAGTCGCAATATTACTGTTTCATATTCCAATCCACTGCAATACTTGGTTACTTAAATTATTCTGCAATTCTCTGGATGGGTGAAGGCCGTCAGCTAATCTTGAAATTTGTGGCTTTGACCTTTTATCAAAGCCCTTATTATTTTTCCATGCTTCATAATCTGGAGTTGGCTCCAATTGGTTTATATCTATAATATTATCTACTTTAAGTTTTTTTAGTTGCTCATTATAATATTCTAAACTTTTTTGAATTTTAATTTTTTGTGGTTGTTGGTTTAATTTTTTATTATATGGATTATGTACACAAATAGGCAAAGTTATTATGCAGATTTGTATTTCTGGGTTTTGTTTTTTTAAGGTTTCTATTGTGGCTTTAATATTGACAATCGCATTTTTAGCATGGCGGACTGCTCCGTAAGAGCCCGCAATATCATTTGTACCACCCCATATTACAGCATGAGTTGTTTTTTGTATTATTCGTGAATTTACTTTTTTTAACAAAGATAGCATTTTTCTTGTTCGGCGGCCGTGTTTAGCCATAAAGTATTTCTTATCTTTTGGTATCTTATAAGCATAACTTTTTCTATCTTCAGTTTGCGAATCACCAATACAAATAACAAATTTTGATTGCTCATCTTGTTCTTTTAAAAAGTTTCTCCAATTTTCCACTATCAGTTTCATATTAATAAGTAGTTTCCGAAATAAGAAAAAATGGTGGAGGTGGCGGGAGTCGAACCCGCGTCCAAAGCATCTCAAATAATTCGTCGTTCACAAGGTTAGTCTAGATCTGGCCCTAGACCGCCATTAAGTA
>MDTG01415640.1_pt1 | contig 15659 bp, 14 predicted proteins | sample 811421 | NCBI WGS metagenome assembly MDTG01 (sample SAMN05326645, study PRJNA326480) | marine metagenome | isolation source: seawater | place: Pacific Ocean: South East | collected 2011
GGCGGAGGGGAAGGGATTCGAACCCCCGGAAGGAGTTTCCTCCTTCAACGATTTAGCAAACCGCCGCCTTCAGCCACTCGGCCACCCCTCCGCAATAAAGGGCTAAGTGGGATTGCTCCCCACGGCGTATGCTCCTACTTCCTAATGTTGTGTGGCCAATCTGTCAATTTTGAAAAAGGTTTAACCGCAATTTTTGCACATTTTTCATCTATTTTTTTTAAAGCTACATTTGAAACCACGACTGCACGCAAGCAAAGCGGATAGCCAGCCCCTATTCCGCCTGTTATATTTTATTAGATATCAAAAAATTTAATAAGAAGAGTAGCAATGGATAAACTGACAGGGATGCGGGTATTTACCCAGATTGCTACGATGCGGTCTTTTAAAAAGGCTGGAGAGCAGCTGGGCATAGCCCCTTCAGTAATATCTAAACACCTTAGCGCCTTAGAGGCAGAGTTAGGAGTGCAACTTATCGAGCGCACTACCCGCACGGCGCGCGTCACCGAAATGGGAGAGTTGTATTTATCCAAATGCCGGCCTATTTTGGATGAAATAGATGATATCGAAACCACGTTGGCTAAGGAAACAGGGCGTTTAAAAGGACCCTTAAATATCAGCGCGCCACCTGGATTTACCCACCGTCATATCGCCCCGCACTTGCCTGCTTTTTCCTGCATCCATCCAGATGTAAACCTAAATTTAACGAGTGCCAATAACGATAGCGGCCAACTTTTGCCACAAGTAGATTTGGATATCCGTATCTCAGAGACCAGAGTGCAAGAGGGACATGGCATACAGATACTAGCTGGCAATCGTCGCCAGCTTGTGGGCTCGCCAAACTATATTAGCAGTTACGGCAGCCCTAAATTAGTTTCAGACCTAGCCGCACATAAGCTGGTAACTGTAGAAAATGGATTAGACAGCATTGAATGGCATTTTAAAGATCCCAAAGAGAATATCAGCACCTTTAAGGCGCGTGGTTATCTGCGGTTAGATAGCGGTGATGCCATACTTCGGTGTATTTTAAATGATGGTGGGCTTGCGATGTTGCCAACTTACATTGTTGGGTGGCATCTTAGCTCTGGTGCTCTGCTGCCGGTATTGGAAACATTAGTGGATGAGCGTACTCCCATACACGCCGTATGGCGACAGAAAAACCATCGCCTACCAAAAATTGAGGCATTCCTGGCCTTTTTACAACAGCTCTATGGAAATGTACCTTATTGGGATGAGGTTACAGAAGAAAATAAAAGAGCGGCTATGCGGGCCGCCAAATAGCACCCCTACCCCCTGTCATTTAGCTTTTTACTAAGCAATTGGTTGACCATTGCTGGGTTTGCTTGCCCGCCTGATATCTTCATTGTCTGGCCAACAAAAAAGCCAAACAACTTATCCTTACCATTGCGATATTCTTCAACCTTATCTTGATTTTCAGCCAAAACCTTATCGATTAATCCTTCAATAGCACCGCGATCTGATACCTGTTTTAGTCCTTTTTCTTTGATAATATCTGTTGCTGAACCTCCATTTTCAAACATCTCAGCAAACACATCCTTGGCTATCCGCCCAGAAATTGTACCATCCGAAATTAAGTCAACAAGCGTGCCTAATGAAGCTGGGCTAACCGGGCTATCCATTAGAGTTTTGCCTGCCTTATTCAGCGCACCAAAAAGTTCTGAAGTCATCCAATTGGCCACTAATTTTCTATCACGCCCGTTGCTAGCCTCTTCATAAAAGCTAGCTATTTCGGGCTCTTCGGTTAGTACGGACGCATCGTAAGATGAAAGCCCATAATCAGAGACCATACGCGCTTTAAAATCATCAGGCAGTTCTGGTAGCTCTGATTTAATTTCATCCACAAACGCTTCGGTAAGTTGCAGTGGTAGCAGGTCTGGATCTGGAAAATAGCGATAATCATGCGCATCTTCTTTACTGCGCATCTGACGCGTTGTGCCGGCACTGGTATCAAACAAGCGAGTTTCCTGATCGATACGACCACCTGCTTCTAACACCTCTATCTGGCGCTCTACCTCATAATCAATAGCCTGCATAATAAAGCGTACTGAGTTCAGGTTTTTGGTTTCTGTACGCGTGCCTAGCTCCTCACCCGGGCGGCGAACTGACACATTCACATCAGCCCGCAGTGAGCCTTCTTCCATATTGCCATCACAAGTGCCAAGATACCGAAGAATAGATCGCAATTTTTTTATATATGCGCCGGCTTGCTCAGCAGAACGCAGATCGGGACGCGATACAATCTCCATAAGCGCCACACCAGAACGGTTCAAGTCGATATAACTTTTAGAGGGATGCTGATCATGCAAAGATTTTCCGGCATCTTGCTCTAAGTGGATGCGCTCAATGCCAATATCATGCGCACTACCATCCGCTAGCTCTATTGTTAAAACCCCCTCACCTACGATGGGATATTTGAATTGGCTTATCTGATATCCCTGAGGCAGATCCGCATAAAAATAGTTTTTCCTGTCAAAAACACTGTGAAGATTGATATCTGCTTTCAGGCCTAACCCTGTTTTCACAGCTTGTCGCACACAAGCTTCATTAATTACAGGCAACATTCCTGGCATTGCGGCATCCACTAGCGATACATTTTGATTTGGCCCTGCCCCGAAGGTGGTTGAAGAGCCTGAAAATAACTTTGCTTGTGAGGTTACTTGGGCATGCACTTCCATGCCTATAACCACTTCCCAATCGCCTGTTTGTCCAGATACTAAATAAGACATTTTTTGTTCTCTTCTCTTCTAACTCACTTTGACGCTACTCATTTGCCATCTTTGCATAGCGCGGGGGTAGTCCGGCAAAGCCTGCCTGTTTTTCAAGGCATGCGGCCACCGTGTATAATGTGTCTTCACGGAATGCACCAGAAAGTACCTGCAAGCCCAACGGTAAGCCGCTATCACTAAAACCTGCTGGAACTGAAATTCCTGGGATGCCTGCCAGATTTGCTGGCACGGTAAACACATCATTTAAATACATGGTGATTGGATCATCTTGTTTAACCCCTAATGGAAAGGCGGCGGTTGGTGTTGCTGGCGTTAAAATCGCATCCACCTCTGTAAAAACTTTATCAAAATCATCCTTGATCAGGCGGCGTACCTGCTGAGCCTTCAAATAATAGGCATCATAATACCCTGCCGATAGCGCGTAGGTGCCAATCATTATTCGGCGTTGAACCTCATCACCAAAGCCAGCTGCTCTAGTCGCTTCATACATATCGTCTAAAGAATGTCCGGATTCGATGCGCGTCCCATAACGCACGCCATCATAGCGTGCCAAATTTGAAGAGGCTTCAGCTGGGGCTATAATATAGTAGGTTGGCAACGCATAACGGGTATGTGGCAAAGATATAGGCACTAATTTAGCACCAGCTTCAACCAACCAGTCTTGGCCTTGATGCCAAAGCCTGGCAATCGCTTCATCCATGCTGTCCATAACATATTCCGCCGGTATGCCAATTTTCATATTCTTAACACTTGCCTGCAAGGCCGCTTGCAAATTGGGCAAACTTGCATCAGCAGAGGTGGAGTCCTTTGCATCATGTCCAGCCATGGACTTAAACATTAGCGCTGAATCTGCTACATCGCGGGTAAAGGGCCCGGCCTGATCAAGCGAAGAGGCAAACGCGACAATACCCCAGCGTGAACATCGGCCATAGGTCGGCTTCATACCTACCACACCACATAGGGCTGCGGGTTGACGAATAGACCCACCTGTGTCCGTTCCGGTCGCGAGCAACGCAGAGCCAGCCGCTACAGCAGACGCAGATCCCCCTGATGAACCACCCGCTGCCAAATCATCACCGTCCTGCGCACTCCAAGGATTAATCGCTGCCCCAAAAACTGAGGTTTCATTCGCTGAGCCCATTGCAAATTCATCACAATTGAGCTTACCTAGCATCACCGCACCGTCTGACCAAAGCTGGCTAGTTACACTGCTTTCATATTCTGGGACGAAGCCTTTCAGAATCGCGGAGCAGGCTGTTGTTTCAACCCCTTTGGTGCAAAATAAATCCTTTACCCCAACAGGCAAGCCCTCCAATGGGCCTGCTGTGCCATTAGCAATTCGTTTATCACTTGCCGCGGCCATTTCCAGCGCTTTATCAGCCGTAATACAAACATAATTATTTAGAGCTTCAGTAGCGGTAGCTGCTGAAAGATATGCATTTGCAAGCTCTGTTGCAGAAATCTCTTTATTCTGCAGAGCTGCCCGCGCCTGAGTTGCGGTTAACGCTAGGTAACTATTCATTATTCGACTACCTTTGGCACGACAAAAAACCCACTCGCTTGCTCTGGGGCATTGGCCAGTATATGGTCAACTTTATTACCATCTGTTACCTTGTCAGCGCGTAATGGCAGGCTATGACCCGTAACACTTGCTAGAGGCTCAATATTTGCAGTGTCCACCTTGCCTAACTCTTCGACCCAAGACAGGATAGCTTGCAACTCTCCAGCAATTTGTTCCTGCCGCTCTTCAGGCACATCAAGACGCGCCAGCCGGGCAATTTTTTTAACGGTATCTTTATCAACAGACATGTTATATCACTTTCATTAGACGCAAATAATTTTTGTATGATGTTCACCACCAGCTAATTAGCAGTGACTATGCCTGTCTGCAAGCTTTACCAAACGATAGACCAATTGTCATCAGCTCAAAGGCTATTAGGCCTTGATATTGGCAAGAAAACCATAGGTCTTGCCATTAGTGACCCGGATTTGCGCGTAGCAACCCCATTGCGGGTGCTTTGGCGCAAAAAATTTACCCCAGATGCACAGGAACTTGTGCAAATAATTTCTGACAATAATGTTGGCGGGATGGTATTTGGCTGGCCGATAAATATGGATGGCTCGCATGGCCGATCCTGCGATTCTATCCGTGATTTTGCCCATGCTTTTCTGCGCTTAAATGATATTGCTATTAGCTTTCAGGATGAAAGACTGTCTACAAAAGCGGTAGAACAAGAGATGATTGCCGCTGACCTAACACGCCAGAAACGCCATTTACGGCGTGACGCACTAGCAGCCGCATGGATTTTACAATCCGCACTGGATAGCCTGCCTAGAAAAAACTGACCCTACTTACCTACGAAAACTGATAATCACTTCCAGCCACTGTAGAGCAAAATTTTATTGAAATTGACGCTTCTGGCTAGACGGCAAAACCAATTTTCGTTAAAAGACATCCCAGAATGAAGTACACCGTTGCAAATGCACCTGTCGCACAGCTTTCTGGTCGTCATCTATTGGGGATCGAAGGGCTGGCTGTTCCTGAAATTCAAAGCCTGCTTTCCCGCTCTAACTATTTTGCCGATGTCATAACAGGCAAGATTAAAGATGAAGGCATAGCCGATATTTTGCGCGGCATTTCAGTTGTTAATCTTTTTTTCGAAAATTCTACTCGCACGCGCGTGTCTTTTGAGGTTGCAGCAAAACATCTAGGGGCATCAATCTTGAACCTTTCTGCTTCCGGCTCCTCAGTTAAAAAAGGAGAAACGCTGATAGATACTGCGGTGACGTTAAACGCTATGCATCCCGATATTTTGGTTGTTCGCCATCGCCATGCCGGAACACCGCTACTGCTCAGCAAGCATGTGGATGCGAGTGTTATTAATGCAGGAGATGGTAGGCATGAGCATCCTACTCAAGCGTTACTTGATGCGCTGACTATCCAGCGTAAATGTGGGCAAATAGCGGGTATGAAAATCGCCATTTGCGGGGACGTTGCAAATAGCCGCGTAGCGCGTTCTAATCTGTACTTACTTGGTTCGTTAGGTGCAGATGTTCATTTTGTCAGTCCATCAACGTTGTTGCCTGCAGGCATAGACCAATACGGTGTTCCTGTGCATACAGACCTAGAGGCTGGGATTGAGGGCGCGGATATTGTAATGATGTTGCGCTTGCAAACAGAGAGAATGCAGGGGCGTGAAATTCCAAGCCAACATGAATATTTTAATTTGTTTGGCCTGAATTCTGATAAATTGATGCGGGCCGCCCCCAATGCGTTAGTGATGCATCCGGGCCCAATGAATAGAGGGGTTGAAATAGATTCGGTGATTGCAGATGATGCAGAAAAAAGCCTAATTTATACACAAGTCGAAATGGGAGTTGCTGCACGAATGGCCTGCCTTGAAGGATTGGCATTTAAAAAGTCGGAGGCAGCATGAATAAAAAAATGCTGTTTACAAACGCGCATCTGATTTGCCCTGAACAAGATTTAGATGCCAGCGGGTGGCTGGCGACAGATGGCGATAAGGTCGCCGCTATCGGGACAGATGACAACCTTTCTGGTGAATATAAAAATGCCGAGCTTATCGATTGCAATGGGGACATCTTGGCGCCTGGCCTTGTCGATATGCGCGTTAAGTCAGGAGACCCAGGTGCTGAACATCTAGAGACGTTAAGTAGCCTGAAAAAAGCCGCAGCACATGGTGGTATAACTTCTTTTGCTATTCTGCCTTCCACCGAGCCAGTTATAGAGACAGCAGCGATGATTGATAGCCTGCACCTGCGTGCGAGCCGCATCGATGGCCCATCACTCTATTGTTATGGCGCGATAACCAAAAACCTAGAAGATGATCAGATGGCAGAGCTAGGCATGATGGCTGGTGCAGGTGCCCTTGCTTTTTCTAGTGGCACCTTATCTGTCCAGAATGCCCAAACTATGCGCCGAATTTTTACCTATGCCAGCATGCTAAACTTGCCAGTCATCCATCACTGTGAGGATAAAAGCCTAACAAAAGATGGTGATATGAACGAAGGTGAGACCTCAACGCGGCTTGGCATGCTAGGTCAGCCTGCCGCAGCAGAGACAATTATCGTGCAACGCGATATTGAGTTAGCAAAACTGACTGGTGTGCATTATCACGCTCCCCATATTTCAACCGCCGGCGCAGTTGCCGCTATCCGCAAAGCTAAGACAGAGGGGGTGCTCATAACCGCGGATACTGCACCGCCTTATTTTACACTGAATGAGCTAGCTGTTTCTGGCTATGATGCAGCATGTAAGCTGAATCCACCATTGCGCACCGAAGCGGATCGCCAAGCCCTGCTTGAAGGGTTACAAGATGGAACGATAGATGCGATTGCCTCCGATCATGTCCCAGTAAATCCAGATATGAAAATGCAACCCTTCACTCAAGCCAGCACAGGCGCTTCTGGAATCGAATTGCTATTATGCATGACCTTGCGATTAGTGCGCGCCGGCACGATTTCTCTGTCCCGCGCTTTTGAGCTCATCAGCCGCAATCCTGCACAAATCCTGAACATAGATGCAGGCACCTTAAAACCCGGCATGCCAGCCGATTTAGTACGTATCAATCCAAATATGAGTTGGATTATTGAAGGGCGTTCATTTAAATCCTTATCCCGCATTACCCCTTTTGAGGGCCAGCCTGCAGAAGGAAACGTCACGGGACTATGGATAGGCGGTGCGCCTGTTGCACTAGATAAATGAGTGAACTTACCCCCTTCCTAATTACAATATTAGCTGTTGCGGTCGGCTATGGGCTAGGTTCCCTTCCTTTTGGCCTTATTCTGACAAGGCTTTTCACCAATATGGATATACGCAATATTGGTTCTGGCAATATCGGAGCTACCAACGTGTTGCGAACAGGTCGGAAAGAACTCGCGCTATTAACCTTGTTGCTGGATGGAGGTAAAGGCGGCATAGCGGTGCTAATAATGTCTTCATTGGCCAACACAAATATTGGCGCTATCGCGGGATTTGTAGCTGTTTCTGGGCATTGTTTTCCAATTTGGCTAAGGTTCAGGGGTGGTAAGGGTGTTGCGACTGCGATAGCAACGATATTCGCAATAGATCTTCTGACAGGCCTAGTGATGGTTGCTGGTTGGCTTGCGGTTGCCGCTTTGTTTCGGATATCCTCGATCGCCGCCTTTGGTAGCTTTTTCTGTGCTACTATATTTGGCTATTTTTATGCAAGCCTAACCGATATCGAAATGGTCGTTGTTTTTCTCATTTCTGCATTATCTATTGCTCGCCATCATGAAAATATTCGCCGCCTTATTGCCGGGTCAGAAGCGCGGATTTCTTTTAACAAAAAAGAAAGCTAGTCTTCAGTGTCACGGGCAATACCATAAGTAACTTTCATTAACTAAAATCTAAGCCTCTTTAGGATGGAAATACAACCAACTAAATCAACTCAAATTGCCGACCTTGAGGCTGTAGAAATTTCTGAAAAAAAGACAGCAATCCATAAAAAATTTCTTGAAAATATTGAACATGATCCGATTGCAGTTGACGAATTGTTTCGCTGGTGTCATGTCTCTGCTGTTATTGTGAATTCTTTTTTACTAGAATCAGGGTTAGTAGTTCAGAGCCAGTGGCTTGTTGGAAATCTTGGATAAAATCTGTTTTCTGTAGATTAGCATCTGAATTAATTAGGTAAATTTTGTAACTGGCAGAAAGTGTATAAAAGGACATCAAGCGGTATGAAAGTTGTTGTTGTCGAATCACCGGCAAAAGCCAAAACCATAAATCAGTATCTTGGCAGCGGCTATAAAGTTCTCGCCTCTTATGGCCATGTTCGCGATTTGCCCTCTAAAGACGGATCAGTACAAACTGATAATAATTTCGAAATGAGCTGGCAAATTTCAGATCAGGGTAGCAAGCGGATGAAAGACATCACCATTGCCCTGAAAAATGCTGACAAACTCATCTTGGCTACTGACCCTGACCGTGAAGGCGAAGCGATAAGCTGGCATGTCTGTGAGTTATTAAAAGACCATCGCAAAGCAAGAACCATTCCGGTAGAGCGCGTGGTATTTAACGAGATTACAAAATCGGCAATCTTGAAAGCTATCGATGAGCCACGCGAATTAGATATTGACCTTGTAGATGCCTATCTAGCCCGGCGTGCATTAGACCATCTGATTGGCTTTGGTATCTCACCAGTATTATGGCGTAAATTACCCGGTTCGCGCTCTGCCGGGCGGGTACAATCTGTTGCTTTGCGCCTGATTTGTGAGCGGGAATCAGAAATCGAAGCCTTTAACTCGCAAGAATATTGGTCTGTTGATACGCTTTTCCAGACAAATAAAAACGAAAGCCTTAGCGCACACATTACGCATCTAAATGGTGACAAGCTGAACAAGCTGAGCATAATAGGCGAAGAGATCGCAACCCAAACAGCGGCGCGTATCAGAGCCGCAGACTGGGCTGTATCGAATATTGAAACGAAGCGTGTGCGCCGCCGTCCAGCCCCGCCTTTCACCACGTCGACCTTACAACAAGAAGCGTCACGAAAGCTAGGTTTTTCAGCTAGCCGAACGATGCAGATTGCTCAAAAACTCTATGAGGGAGTAAATATTGGCAGTGAAACAACAGGTCTCATCACCTATATGAGAACAGATGGCGTTCAGATGAGCATCGAAGCTATGGGACAATTACGTAGCGCTATTGGAGCGACCTATGGTGAAAAATTTGTTCCCGAAAAGCCGCGGTTTTACAAGTCAAAGGCTGCAAATGCGCAAGAAGCGCATGAGGCTATTCGCCCGACTGGTGCCAACCGTCCGCCAGAGGAGATGCGCCGTTTCCTTGACCATGAACAATTCCGTTTATATGAACTGATCTGGAAGCGCACATTGGCCAGCCAGATGGCGGATGCAGAGCTTGACCAGACAGGTGCTGATATCACAGCCAAGAACGACCAGATAACCATGCGGGCATCTGGGTCCGTTGTTGTCTTTCCAGGCTTTTTAAAAGTCTATCGCGAAGGCTTTGATGACACCCAAAAAGATGGTGAGGATAGTGAAGGCTTGCTTCCTGCCCTTACGCAAGGTCAGCTCTTGCGTGTTCAAGATGTGCACCCGGAACAGCATTTCACCCAGCCGCCACCGCGCTATACAGATGCGAGTTTGGTTAAAAAGATGGAAGAGCTAGGAATTGGCAGGCCTTCTACTTATGCGAGCATTATGCAAGTTATTGAAAAGCGCGGCTACGTGGTCAAAGACAATAAACGCTTTATTCCGGAACATCGTGGCCGCATTGTATCTACCTTTCTTACAAATTTTTTTAGCCGGTACGTGGAATATGACTTTACCGCCTCACTCGAAAACCAACTAGATGAAGTATCGGATGGCAAGCTCGATTGGCGGCTGTTGCTACGCCAGTTCTGGACACATTTTGCTAGCTCAACAGATGAGGCCATGAACTTATCTGTGCCAGAAGTAATGCAAAAACTCGACAATGAGTTGGAGCAACTATTTTTTACCCCTGATGAAAATGGCCAAATTGCCAGAAACTGTTCCAAATGTGATGTAGGCAGACTTGAACTTAAACTCGGAAAGTTTGGCCCCTTCCTTGGCTGTAATAACTACCCTGAATGCCGTTATACCAAGCAAATTACATCTGTTTCCGATAATGATGACGATGGGCAAGAGTTAGACGGTGATAAAATGCTAGGCATGAATGATGTCGCCAATCTTCCTGTATTATTGCGCAAAGGCCCCTACGGTTTTTATGTACAGCTTGGGGATGCAGACGAGAAGAAACCAAAACGCGCTTCGCTTCCGAAAGGAAAGCCTATCGCTTCAGTTGAACTTGACTATGCACTTGGGCTGTTATCTCTACCTCGCGATGTTGGCGCCCATCCGGAGACCAACGATATAATCCAAGCTGGGCTTGGACGCTATGGCCCGTACCTTAAATATCAGGGTAAATTTACCAGTCTGAAAGAAGGCGACGATGTTCTAAGCGTTGGGATTAACCGTGCCGTTGCCCTATTAGCTGAAGCGGCTAAAAAATCTGGACGGGTTCTTGGCCAGCATCCAGATGGTGGCGAGGTTCATGTTAAAGCCGGTCGTTTTGGCCCTTATTTTGAACATAATAAGCTTCGTGCCCCACTCGGCAAGTCTCTATCGATTGAAGATGTAACGCTGGAAGATGCGCTACCTATTCTGGCGATAAAAGCCGCTTCTTCTAAAAAGGCGGCTAAAAAAAGCACAAAAGCCAGGAAAAAAACTGCCAATAAAAAAGCTACTAAAGCAGGGGCCCAAAAAAAAGCAACCGCTAAAAAGGCGTCGGCTAGTTAGCTGATTTCCTGTCTGCTAGCTGAATATAATTTGTTTTAAGCTTTAGGATAATTTTTTGTCAAAATCCAAGGAAAAGTTGCCAAATGATGCGGCACTAAAAGCGTATATTAACGGCTGTGAGAAGCCGCCAAAATTGCGTGAAATCGCCCAATATTTCAGCCTTTCACCGGCAGCAAGGCCAGCCCTGCGTAGCCGTCTTCACGCTATTGCAACCGAAGAAACTAGTCAGTTTTCCGCGCTAGATAAAGTCTCTAGCCTGCCTGAAATCGTGCTTATCGAAATTACTAAAATTGATGGAGACGGCACTGGATTTGCGGTTATCGCTGGTCAGCCAGGCGAAAGACAGCCTAGCATTGAAATTCTGCCTGATAACAAAAATAGGCGTGCGCTAAAACGAGGTAGCCGTTGTCTTGCAAAGTTAAAAGCTGGGCCAGAGGGGCTACGTGGTACTGTTATGCGTATTCTGCCTGCCCAAAAAACGCGCACCTTTGGACGTGTTTTCCGCTCTACCCAGTCGGAGAGTCGCCGCAACGAGGCGCACGGCGAATGGATGCTAGAGCCTGCTGACAAGGGGGGGCGTAGACCCCTGCCCCTGATACCATCAGGTCAGACAGTAGAAGAAGATATGCTGGTTGAAGCTCAGCTAACTAAAAACCCACGTGGCCAACCCGTAGCGCGTATATTACGCATTTTAGGCCCTGTTGGCGCACCAGACACCCTTACCGCTCTTGCTATCGCGGAGTTTGGTTTACCGCATTACTTCAGCAATGAGATGTTAGAGCAAGCTCGGTCTGCCAGCCTGCCAGATAGTAAGGGCAAAGACGACATACGTCTTATCCCTTTGGTCACAATTGACGGAGAGGATGCAAAAGATTTTGATGATGCTGTCTTTGCTGAACCCGCGGCAAATCAGGGCTGGCGGCTGATCATTGCCATTGCAGATGTGGCTTATTATGTGGGCGAAAATAGTGCGCTGGATGCAGAAGCCCGCCTGCGCGGTAATTCGGTTTATCTTCCGGGTACCGTTATTCCAATGTTGCCAGAAGCGCTGTCAAATGGCTTGTGCTCGCTACGCCCTGAGGAAGATAGAGCGTGCCTTGCTGTAGAAATTTTCATTGATGCCAAAGGCAAAAAAACAAGCCATAAATTTTTGCGCGGACTTATGCGCTCTAAGGCACGATTAACTTATACACAAGTTCAACAGGTTATTGATGGCCTTCAGGATGAAGAAGACCTAAAGGTTCCAGCTGGAACACTTCATCATTTGATAGCTGTCTTTTCTATTCTGAAAAAAGCACGAGATAAGCGCGGAGCCCTAAATCTTGATCTAGCGGAGAAACGCATCATTATGGATGAGAAAGGCTTTCCGGCAGAAGTAAGCTTACAGCGTCAACTTCCCGCCAATCAGCTAATTGAAGAAATGATGATTTTAGCTAACATTTGTGCAGCGGAAACTTTAGAAGCAGACAATCATCTGTGCGTTTTCCGTATTCATGACCAGCCAGATCCCGAAAAAATGGACCAATTACGTGAACTGGCAGAGGCTCTAGATATACCCTTTGCAAAAGGACAGATGATCACCCCACATCGCTTTAATCAGGTTATAGACGCAGCAGCAGGTACGAGAAGTCAAGAAGCTGTTAATGATGCCATTTTGCGGTGCCAGGCCCGGGCAATCTATAGTTTGGATAATGTCGGCCATTATGGGCTTGGCTTAACACGCTATGCACATTTCACCTCGCCCATTCGCCGCTATGCAGACTTGCTAGTCCATCGGCAGCTTATCGTCGCCTGCAAACTCGGAGATGAGTCGGTAAGATTAAAGCGGGAAGCCGCAGAGGAGATTTGTCGCCATATCTCTGAGAGCGAACAGACGGCAGCTAAGGCAGAAAGGCGCACAATCGCCCGTTTAGCGGCTAGCCTGATGAAAAGTCAGTTAGATAGCTTAGTGACTGGCACCATAACTGGCGTAACCCATGCAGGCTTATTTGCTGTTATTTCCGGCGGAATTGCCGAGGGATTTATCTCTCGAAAAACTCTACCCGATGATTTCTATGAGCTAGATGATAAACGGAATTCTTTGACAGGGATGTATTCAGGCTGGCGTTTCAGTGTTGGTGAAACAATTACCTGCCGCTTAATCGGGGCAAGCGTGGTTAGCGGGGATATTAATTTGCGCTGGCATTCTGGAGGTAATCAGGAGAGCCCAACCATTAGCCGCAAAAAACATAATAAACGTGCCTCTATGGGAAAATCGGGAAAAGGTAGGCGCAGGCGCTAGCTTTGCGCTGTTATGCTTGACATTAGCGCTATATTCCCGCATACACCGAAAACGTTTTTATGAAAATTTTTGTTTTGGAGTCTTGCAATGGCAAAGCCTGCGACCCTACAGATCAAGCTTGTTAGCACTGCTGATACCGGCTTTTACTATGTAACCAAGAAAAACCCGCGTACAAAGCCCGAAAAACTCGAGCTTAAAAAATATGACCCAAAAGCACGCAAGCATGTGCTGTTTCGTGAAGCCAAAATCAAATAAGCACGCGCGCTTGTGCTACTTCTTCATGGCTTATAAGAATGAAATGCGCGTTAACATTTATAGATTCAACTTGCGATATCGCCTTCATCACTGATGATGGCGATTTTGAGTTTCAGCGTAATTTTGTTCTACCTATTAGCTATTCTTTACTTCTCAGCACCATCTGTGATTTTTTAAAGGCGCAAGATCCATCTGGGCATGTGAAATTTGTTGGCGTCAGCCTGGCTGGTAATTACACCTCACAGACAGAGCGTCTTTATTGCCCATCTATCCCCCTGATTAACGGCCAAAACCTTAAAGCTGATTTGCAAGCCTCTCTAAACCGTGAAGTATTTATTGCAAGCCATGCCCATATGTTGGCCAAATATGCAAGTCAACTGCCTGAATTTAGTAGCAATGTAAATATCTTCAGCCTTTATCTAGATGATGAAATATGCGCAGGCCATTTCGTTAATCAAGCGCTTGTTATGGGCGCAAATGGGCTGGCGGGGAATTGGGGACATATTGGCCTACCTTGGCCAATAGATTGTGAGCTAGAGGACCGGGACTGCACATGTGGACGGTCTGGTTGCCTCTGCCTATTTGTTAGCCGTGCGGCTCTATCAAGAGAATATCTTTCTTTAAGCGAGCGAGACCTACCTGCAGAAACAATTTTTGCCCAAGCTGAGCAAGGTGACATTGTTGCTGAATCTGCCGTGCAGGTGTTTGAAGACAGATTAGCGCGTGGGCTGGCTATGGTTATTAATTTAATAGACCCAGAAGTTATATTACTGAGTGGACGTATGAGCCTGCCAAAGCGTCTACTATTAAATTTACCGCGCAAATGGCCGGGCTATGTGCGGGGCGGGGCAAAGGCAACTAGGCTGAAAGTGGTCGCAAACACAAGAAAAGCGATGCGCGAAAATTGTCAACTCGGTGCCTCATGTCTGTAATATGGTCTAATAGTTTTCGGCGCAACGACCATTTTAGGAGCATTCCGGCCGACTAAGCGGCTTGACTTCTGTAAGCTTAGCGTCAATTGCAAAATCCCCGTAATCCACCTCATAATAAGCCACCACGCCATTGGGCTGTAGATGAAAGGTGATTTCATATTCCGGAACAGCTTCAACGCTGTTTGGGTCAAAATAGGCAATATTTACAGGGTAGTAACTTTTATTAGCAAGCGTGCCTAGTACTTCGTTGTTCTCAACATTTTGGCGTGTACCGATAAGCGAGCTGGTACGCTTAATAGCCCTATCAGGCTCAGCCCCAAAAAAGATGTTAGCTGAAAAAAGTTTTTCTCCCCTCTCTGCACGTTCTAGCAAGGCTATGGTATGAGCAATTGGGAAATAAACCTGTTCTGGCAAACTAAGTGCCACATCTGGCTGCATAGAAAAATAGGCTACCGGTTTGTCTGTAAGCGGCGGGATACTCGCATACCCATTGAACTGCTTTTCTTCCTCATAAGTGGAGCGTTCATCCACCTCAAAGGAGTAGAGATTGCCAGACTGTTCTTCCCAAGATTCAAAATGTGATGCGAGAAGCGCGCTATCGCCTGTATCATAGGCAAATTCTAATAAGTAATCCTCAGATGAAATCCAACCTTCACAATCTTCGCGCATTAAAAAGTTAGTCTTGCCAATAATGTCTGTCATTTTAGCGTCGTTGCGAGATGACAGAAGTCCCATCTCATAAGTTGCCTCATGCGCAACTAATTCAATTGCTCCTACCTCAAGACTAAATCCTATAAAGCTTGCGCAGAACGCTAACCCAAATTGTTTACTCATATTCTCTCGCATCTTCCAGGCTTTTCCCATTCTTTACTATACGGCTTATTTTTAATGCCTATTCGTTTAACTTTGCCCTATCTTACACTATGAAATAGATGGCTTTCTTCTATCGCCAAGTCTTTAAACACACGTCTAGCCTATTTAATAATTTTGTGCGCCAAATAAAGACATTCCTCTGTGATGGGGTGATAATTGACAGGTAAAAATTTTTAACCAAATGGAATTGATTGACAGTTTTTAAATGACTTCTGCAGATAAACTAATTACTAAATCCTCTGCATTAAAAGA
>MDTG01300539.1_pt1 | contig 15658 bp, 11 predicted proteins | sample 811421 | NCBI WGS metagenome assembly MDTG01 (sample SAMN05326645, study PRJNA326480) | marine metagenome | isolation source: seawater | place: Pacific Ocean: South East | collected 2011
AAGAGAGGGGAGTAGTTTATGTTTTTAATAGTAGAACGAACCAGCAAATGCCACTCTACTATCAATTTTATGAAGACTATATAAACAATAAATCTCATTTTTCTATTCCAAAAGCTTGTCGTAAGTTATCAATTCCTACATTAATTATACACGGTGATAATGATCAAACAGTAGATTTTAACGAAGCTGAGGAATTGCATGCAAATATTTCAAATTCAATATTATTAAAAATTGAAGATTCTGACCATGTTTTCAATGCGAAGCATCCTTTTGATGTAAATTTCTTGCCAAATCAATTCAAAAAGGTAATTGCTGAAAGTATTTCTTTCTTTAAAATTTGAAATCCATTATATTTGTAGGTACACAAATTTCCTAAACATGTTTAGAAATATCTCTATTTACCTTTTCTTAGTTTTTTTATTATCCTCTTGTATCACAAATAAAGATTTAGATATTTTTCAAACCAAAAGTAGTACTCGCATAAAAACAATCCACAATAACACTAAATTATCAGACGGTGATTTATTATATATAGAAATAAAATCTTTAACACCAACTAACTATGACTATTTTAATAAAGGTCAAGATAATTCAATTTCAAGAATACAAAATCCACAGTTATATGGATATACTGTAAATGATTCTGGTTTTGTCTCATTACCTATTCTAGGCGATATTTATGTTAGAAATAAGTCTATTGATGAAGTAGAAAAAAACATAAAAAATATAGCCAAAGATTATTTTTCAAATCCATTTATAAAAATTGTTTTACTTAATTTTAATATTACTGTTTTAGGAGAGGTCAATAACCCCGGTGTAATAAATGTTGTCGAGAATTCAATTAATTTTATCGAAGCAATAGGCATGGCAAATGGTTTTACAACTGTTGCAAACAGAAAGAAAATTAAAGTTATAAGACTGAACGCCGAAAAATCAGAGATTTTTTTTGTTGATTTAACAAACAAAAATATAACTGAAAATGATAAGTTTTTTGTAAAATCTGGTGATATCATATATGTTGATCCAATCAAAAAAAGATTTTTCGTGATTGACAATTTGACTTCTGCTTTATCTTTAATAATCTCAAGCTTAACACTTTACTTTTTACTCACAAACGAATAGCATGGCAAAATTAAATCAAGAAGATTTTCTTCCTTTTAAAAAGTTTATTTTTTTATTACTAAAAAATTGGCAGTGGTTTGTTTTAAGTATTTCATTGTCATTGTTATTTTCTGTAATTATTAACAGATACTCAGCAAATATCTATTCAAATTCTATTAAGGTAAATTTCAATAATTCATCAAATATTATTGGCCCTCTAGAATCAGTTTTTGGTGAAAAAACATCCCAACTTAATACAGTTAATTTTTCTGATAAGATATTTATGATAACATCTTATCCACTCGTCTTTAAAACTATAAATGATTTAGGTTTTAATGTTGAGTATTACATACAAGGAAATATTAAAACTGCTGAATCATATAAATACAGACCTATTACATTTAATCCAATTGATTTTAATCAAAAATATGGTCAAGATTTTACTATTGAATTAATAAATCAAAATCAATATACTATCTTTTCTAGTAATGTTGAAAAAAATACATATAAATTTGATGAAATTGTAAATTCTTCTTACGGTTCATTTTCGGTTTCTCTCAATGATTATTTTGACTTAAATAAAATTGATAACTATCCATCATTAATTGTTAAGGTTAAAAATCCTCATACTATAACTAAATTCTATAAGAGTAAAATAAAAGTAAGTAGATTATCAAAAATGGCCTCAATAATTGATATTTCTGTAGCTGGTGAAGACTTAGTTAAAGAAACTGAATTCCTTAATAAACTATGTGAAAATTACATTTTATATGATTTAAAAACAAAAAATGAAGTTTCTACTAATACAATTAATTTTATTGACAAACAACTACTTGAAATAAAAGACTCCTTAGATCTAATTGAAGCACAACTTCAAATATTTAAAAAAAATAATGGTGTTGTTCAAATCAGCGTAGAATCTGAAAGTTTTTATGATGATATTAAAACACTACAAAATGAAAAATCTAAACTATTAATTGAAAATAAATACTTTGATTATTTATCTGATTATTTAAATAAAACATCATACGAAGATGTGATAGTACCAGTAAGCTATGGAATTTCTGACAATCTATTAAATGATTTAATTAGTCAGTTAGTTGATTTACAACTTGAAAGGGAACTATTAAATCAAAATGGATCTTTAATAAATCCTGTTGTTTCTGAATTAAATGGTAAAATTGATAGATTAAAGTCAACTTTGAAAGATATGATTTCAAATTTGAAATCTAAAAATAGAATTTTACAAAGTGATTTTTCTAATCGAATCAAAGTTTCAGAAGATATGCTCAAGAGTTTACCTAGTGTAGAAAGAGAACTTATTAATATAAAAAGGCATTATGATTTAAGTGAAAATATATACTTATTACTTATGACTAAAAGAACAGAAGCAGGAATATTAAGTGCAGGAAATATTTCGGACGCTAAAGTTGTTGAGCCAGCAATTACTCAATCTGGAGTTCTTATTTCTCCAAATAAAACTCAAAATAATCTTATTGCATTACTAATAGGTATATTTTTACCATTTACAGTATTTACTATCATTGAGTTATTCTACACTAAAATATCGGATTCTAGTTATATTGAAAACAATTCAAATATTCCTTATTTAGGATTTGTTTCAAGTAATGTTACAGGATTTCAAATGATTGTTAATGAAAAACCAAAGTCTAGAATATCCGAGTCATTTAGAAGTATAAAATCAAATATAGAATTTATCATCCCAAAACAAAATAAAGCAAAGTCATTACTATTTACATCATCAATTAGTGGTGAAGGAAAAACATTTTGTGCTCTAAATCTTGCTACTATTTATGCTATTTCTGGAAAAAAGACAATTATTATTGGAGCTGATATGAGGAAGCCTAAAATGTATACGACTTTTACTAAAAATAACGATTTTGGTTTATCAACATATCTATCAGGTATCTCAAGTAAAGAAGAAATTATTCAAAATACCTCTGTTGAAAATCTTGATTATATTGGATCAGGTCCTATTCCCCCAAATCCCGCTGAGCTTTTAGTTAAAGATGAAATGAAATATCTTATTAATGAACTTAAAAATGAATATGATTATATAATTATCGATTCTCCACCAGTATTTATCGTATCAGATTGTATATCGATTATGGAAATTGTTGATTTAAACATATATATTTTTAGACAGAATTACACTAAACGTGAATTTTTAAATTATGCAAATAGTTTCTATGATTCTGAAAAAATAAAAAATATTTCTATAATATTAAATGACGTTGATTTTTCTAATAGTTACGCCTACAATTATGGCTACATTTATGGTTATAAATACGATTATGATTATGGGAGTGGCTATTATGATGAAGAATAATGAAAATGTATAATTACTTACGGTTTTTTAGTTCATCATTTTTTTATCGTTCTGTAAGATTTTTATCACACCTAAACAAAAAAGATAAAATTGATGTCTTGATTTATTACCCTCAACATTATAGTATTCAATCTAAATATCCTTTTTATCTAACCCCTTTGATTAAAAGTATAGAAAACAATGGACTAAGTTGTATTATTGTTGAAGAACCCAACATCAACAGCAAAAATAAACGTTCAAATGAAATAATACCATTCGATTTCATATGGTTTTTAGTTATAGTATTGAGAAAGTTTTACAAAGGAAAAAATTACAACAATATTGATGTAAAAATTGGTAAATTATTATCTAAATTTTTAGGAATAAAAAATAATATTAAAAATATAATAACTGTTTCACAGAGCTTTCAATCTATTTTTAAAGGCATGTTTCCTAAGGCTGTACTTTATGATTATCAACATGGAATAATTTCATCTAAATACTATGGCTATATTGATGGTAATTCAGTTGCTGAACATATTTTAAATAATCAATCTAATGTTTTACTTTACGGTAAAGATTTTAAAAAAAAATTATTATCGCTTGAAAAGGGAAAATATTTTGAAAATCATGCTTTTGTAATTGGCTCCTTATTTAAAAAATATGATACGCCCAAAGAATTTTTCAATGGAAATATTTTATTAACATTACAATTTACAAAAAGCCATTCCAGGGATCTTAATAATTTACTTTTAGAAAAAACTATTGGATTATTTGATAAAATAAAGTCAAATAGATTTGATATTACAATATATCTTAAAGAACATCCAAGATTTGAAGAATGTTTGACAACAGATATTCTTTATGATTACAATTTTGTTAGACGCGCTAATGATAATTTAAATGAATGTCTAGAGCTATGTAGTTTACATATAACTGAATATTCATCGGTGATTTTTGACTCTATAAGAGCCGGTATGCCTACAATTTTGACAGCCTTTTGTGATGAATTAGATATCTATGAGAAAGAGTATCATTTTCCATCTGAAAAGATGAGTGTGATTCAAAAAATGAAAAATATTCAAGATAGAATATTTTATAAAAAAATGATAAGTAAACAGTTAAAATGGTCTAAAAGATTGTACGAGCCCTTTAACGAAAAATATTTCATCGAAGTAATTAGTTAAATGTATAATTATATAGTAATAACTCCTTTTTTTCCTTCAAGTGAATCATTTCGTGGTTCATATTTATTAGATCAAACAAAAGCAATTCAGTCAAATTCAAATTTTAATTTATTAGTCATTATTTTATCTCCATTTTTAAAAAAATCTTTTGGAAATTATAAAATTGAAGGTATAAAATGTAAAACTTTTAAGATTTTTGATTTGCCATCTTTTATTTTACCAGGGTTATTTAATTCAATTAACTTCAAAAGATTAATTAAATTTTTAGAGACTAATAATATTAAAGTTAATAATAAGACTATAATACATGGACATATAAACTATCCGTCTCTAGATTTTTTAGATTTTTTTTCAAGAAAATTTTCCTGTAAAACTATTTTACAACATCATGGATTAGATGTTTTACAAAAAAGAACAGGATTATCTATTCCGTTCTTTAAACATTTTCAAAATAAGTACATTTTAAGGCATTTTAACAAGCTTTCATTAAATATAACAGCTCATATCGCTGTTAGTAGCGTTGTTAAGTCTAATCTAATTGAAATTAATTCTAAACTTGAAAATAAAATTTATGTATGTATTAATGGTGTTGATACAACAAAATTTTATAAAAATTCATTAAAAAATATAAATAAAACTAAATTCACAATTGGCTGTGTAGCTAATTTTTGGGAAATTAAAGACCAAATTACTTTATTAAAAGCTGTAAATATTTTAAAAGAAGAAGGTATAAATAATTTACAAATTAGATTTGTAGGAAGTGGTAAAACCCTAAAAAAGTGTGCTGAATATGCCAAGATTAATAATATTGATTGCGAGTTCACTAATGAATTAATACATAAAGAATTATTGACATTTTACAACACATTAGATTTATTTGTCTTACCATCAAAATTTGAAGCATTTGGATGTGTTTATTTAGAAGCCTTAGCCTGCGGTGTACCCTTTATTGGGGTTAAGGGGCAAGGTATTGAAGATGTTGTTAACTATGAGTATAAGAATTTACAGTTAATAGAAGAAGGATCATATAATGATTTATCTAAATTGATTAACTATTTTTACAGTAATGATTTAATAATTGAATTTGATATTTCTTACAAGATTGAGAATACAGTTAAAAAAATGCTAAATCATATAATAGCTCAATAGAATTTTATGAGTAAGATATTTAAATATTTAGCCTTTATTTTTCTATTTAATAATCTTTTGTTTGGTTTTAAAGGTTTTGGACAATTTTCAGAGAGTATATTTATTATACTTATGAGTTTTTCCTTAATGATTACAATTTATTCAATAAAAATCTTAAGGAATATTATTTTTGATAAATCATTTCAATTATTCTTTTTTTTAAATTTTCTAAATTTATTCTATTATATTATTTTAGAAATAGGGGATTTGGAATCCTTAAAATATTTAGTTGCTAGATTTGTTCAATTTTCTATCTTCTCAATTTCTATATACCTTCTAAAAGATGATTTTGCTAACAAGTTTATTAAATTTTTAAAATTTATTACGGTTGGAAGTTTATTGTCATCATTAGCAATAAACTTCCCAAATTTTGAAACAAGATATCAAGGTATTTTTTTAAATCCTAACGAGTTTGCTATTATTATGGTTATTGGTTTTGCTCTTATACTATTTACAGCAAAGCGAACAACAATTAATTATTCATTGATGTTATTGTTTTTATTTGTTATAGTAATTTCAGGTTCGCGCTCAGCAATTGCAGGTCTTGCAATAGCTATTATTACTTACATCTTTCATCATAAATCTCGAAATTTATTAAATATCTTTTTTATTATAGGTTCATTAACATTATTTTCTTTTCTGGGTGGTCAAAATAATGCCTTTCAAAGAATATTTGAATTTGATTTATTAATTAATAGAAAATATGAATACTTGTATGCAATTGATACATTTTTACAGAAACCAATATTCGGTCATGGACTTAAAAATTATGCCTATATTGATTTTTCTTTAATACAGTTTGATGATGAACAAATTAATTTTGGTGCACATAATGGATATCTTTCAATTTTAGTTCAGTATGGTGCTATTTTTTCATCAATATTTTTCTTTATTTTGATTTATTATTTGAATAAAATTTACAGAGCAAAAATTGAAATTTTTGGAAAAAAATTATTAGAGACAAAATTTCTTTTTTTCTTGATTACTTATGCTTTATTTAATGGTTTGTTTGAAAATACAATTATCGGCATTAACTTTTTACAAACTAATCTGTTTTGGCTAACATTAGCTTACTTCTTAAATTTTTTATACAAAAAAAATGAAAGTAATAGTATTTCTAACTGAGCCGGCATCATATACAATTAATCTAGCTAAGATGGTTTATTTACCCAATCAAATCAATTATAAATTTTTATATAGTTCTTCTTATTCAATGCCTAAATCTTTTAAACAGTTTCAAAACAATTTATTTTTAGATAAACTATCAATTATTCAACGCTTAAAAACGCTAAAGAAGGATTATGATGAAAATGACATTGTACTTTTCAGTGGTTATACCTCAATTTCATTTATTCTATTATGGATTATTCACGTCTTTTCTAATCATAAAAAACCAATTTCAATCATTTCCGATACCCCACTCAAAATACCTTCAAATCCTTTTAAGCGTATCGCTAAAAAATGGTATTTGAACTATATATTTAAAAATCCTTATATAAATGGTTTAGCTGGAGGAAATGATGCTCAAATGAAATTATTTAAATATTATGGAATGTCATCTGAAAGAATACATTTTTTACCAATGGTTATTAATGTTAATCAGTTTAAATTTTCTCCATTAAGAAAAAGAAGTGAAGTGTTTACGTTTCTTTACGTTGGACGTTTTATACCATTGAAGCAGATAGAAGTTATTATTGAAGAGTTTTTAATTAAGTTTGAAAAAGACAATTCTGTACAATTAACTCTAGTAGGTGATGGACCTAGATTTAGTTTTATTTATGAAAAGTATTCAAAATACACTAATATTTTGTTTAAAGGTCGATTAACATCAATGGATTTAAAAAGAGAATTTGAATTAGCTCATGTTTTAGTGTTAGCTTCAAATAATGAAAATTGGGGACTAGTTATAAATGAGGCTTTGTCAGCTTCATTAGCTATCTTATCTAATCATGGTATAGGAGCTAACTATGATTTAATTGAAGGAAAGAATACAGGATTAATATTTGATGCCGCTAAGAAAGGTGATTTGGCAAAAAAAATGCAAATTTTATATAAAAATAAAGTACAATATAAAATTATAACTAAGAATGCCTATTCTTTAATGCACGATTATTGGAATTTTAATCTTTATCATAAACAATTAAATTTGGCTTTATCAAAAATTTTATAATTGAAATAAATTGATAATTTCAGAAAATAATTCTTTTTTAATTAATTATATCTTGCATAAAATTATTTTAAAATGAAATTAGTTGTTATCATCCCATATTTTTACCCTGCTTATATTTACGGTGGACCTGTTTTTGCTTCTTATCATTTAAGCCAAAAAGCAGCTGAAAATGGCGTTAATATTGATATAATAACTACTAATTTAAATGGTAATAATAAACTTGATGTTGTACCTAATATTTTTATTAATCAATTTGGTTTCAATGTAAAATATTACAATAATAGTTTATTGCCATTCTTTTCATTAAGAATGATTTTTGGTCTTTACAATGATATAAAAGACGCAAATATTGTTCATATTCAATCTATATTCTCATTAAGTACACTATTAGCTCTCATTCATTCTAATTTGCAGAAAAAGACTATATTTTTATCGCCTAGAGGAAGTTTGTCTTTGTGGTCCTTTAAACATAGAGGATTAATGAAAAAAATTTGGATTAAATTCTTAATTAAGCCCTTTCAAAAGCATATTTTTTGGCATGCTACTTCAGAAAAAGAGATTAGAGATATTCAAAATTTCTTCCCTAATTCTAATATTGAATTAGTTAGTGATGGCGTAAGCTTTGAAGAAAGTGAGATTAAAGACGAGTGTAGCAAAAAATGGCAAAATAATTTTTACATTGCATGTTTAGGTAGACTTCACAAAGTCAAAGGTTATGATTTAATGATTAAAGCAATGCCTAATATTTTAAAAGTTCATTCTAATTTAAAATTATTTATTGCTGGTTCAGACGAGGGAGAGCTAGATAAGCTAATAGATCTTTCAATAAAGTTGAATGTTCAAGATAGTATTGAATTTGTTGGTCAATTAAATTCAGACAATAAGAATTGTTTTTTAAAATATGCACAATGTTTAGTAATGCCATCTCACACAGAAAATTTTGGTTTGGTAGCTGCCGAAGCTTTATTTCATAATACACCTGTAATTGCGTCTAAAAACACTCCTTGGGAAGTATTAGAAACTGAACATGCTGGTTTTCACATAATCAATACTCCTCAAGCGATATCACAGGCGGTTATAACAATTTTAAAAGATACAGAATCATATAGTAAAAATACTAATCGTGTTGTTGAACAATTTTCTTGGAGTAAAATTGCTAAAACTTATAAATCAACGTTATTAAAAATATCTAGACTTTAATACATAACTTAATGAAGATCTTATTAGTTGATAATTACGATTCATTCACTTTTAACTTGTTTCATTTATTACAATATAAAGTATCAATAGTAGATGTAGTTAGAAATGATAAAATTAATTTTAATAAAGTAAAACAATACGATAAAATTATATTATCACCAGGTCCAGGATTACCTTCCGAAAGTTCATTACTAAAGCCGCTAATAGAAATATTTTCTTCAAAAAAAAGTATTTTAGGTATTTGCTTAGGTCATCAAGCAATAGGAGAGGTTTTTGGATGTAAATTATTAAAAATGAGTGATGTAAGACATGGTGTAAAGTCGATATTAACGAATTATGATAAATCGGATTACCTTTTTAGAGAATTAAATGATCCAATAGATGTAGGTCATTATCATTCATGGTGTATAGATAAAAACAGTATTACAGATTCAATTAAAATTATAGCCGAATGTGATGATATAATAATGGCATTGACACATCAAAAATTTGACGTCAAAGGGCTGCAATTCCATCCAGAGTCAATATTAACACCACAAGGAGAAAAGCTAATAGATAATTGGATATCTTATTGATAGTCATACCAATCTTTTTTCTTTTCCAATTTTAAATCTTGTAATACTGAAGCTTTTACTCTTATAGTAAAATTATAGCTTTGTCTGTATCCAAATGGAATCCACTTAACTAACATTTCCCAGCAATGTAAATCTCTGTAAATATTTAAAGAGGTGTAACTCAAATCATTAGCTTCAAAATCATAACCAGAGTTAAATCCAATTTTCCATTTTTCAGTCAATTTTAAATCACCTGAAAAATTTAACGATTGTTTAAACTTTTGAGTTATAGACTGCTTGTTGTAGCTCATCATATAATTTACACTCAAGTTCCAAGGAATATTAAAGTCTACATAATCTAACCAGTGAGCTATATTATTTTCTTCATTTTTTACTCCTCCGTTTAATCTAAAATTTAAACTAGCATTAGCATTAGTTAATCTAGCAGGAAGATATGTTTTTGAGAAGTAATATTTATTAACTCTGCTACCATTAACAATTTGATAAGGGTCGTATGAACCGTTAAAAGTAATATCAAATTTATTGAATAATCGAGTTCTACCGTTGATATATATGTTTGCCAATTGCATAGAATCTACTAATAAATTATAGCTAGAAGAAATATTTAATCCCTCTAGTAACTTAATTTTTTTTATAGGATTAATAGTATCTTTTGATAGTGCTTTTATCTCAAGAATATTACCTAACGAAAAACGCAAAGAACCATTTGATTGACTTCCGGGGGTTCCGTAAATACCATTTTGATAGTAAGAGTATTGCTGTAAGTTTCCAAGAGTATCAATTTGAACCTCGTCATAAAAATTAAAATTATCTGATGAAAAATCAGGGGAATAACTTATTGAAATAGATGGGTTAGCAATATGTCTTATTGCTTTTAGTCTTTTATTATTAAAATTTATAATTCCGTAAATCTTTGTACTAGCTGACAAACCGTAAGAATAATTAAAAACTCTGTAAAAACCATTTACCGTATCCGTATTTAGTTTGTTATCAAGCCATGTTTTTTCTGTTCTATCAAAATACCATCTTTCTCTATAACTAAAAGAAGGAGAGATGTTAATGTATTTAAGAGCTGTAAAAGAAGTAGAAATAGGGATATTATGAATAACACCATTTCTGAATTTGGTTAATACCGATCGCTGAAAAAGTAAACTATCGGCTATAGAAATACTATTTTTAAAGTTAGTATTATAATTAATATATAATTTATCATACCATTTAGTTTTATTAGTTTTATTAAAACGTTTTAATGGATAGAAACGATTAAAATTAAAACTCATCTCTGGTAAACTTAAATTCAATTGTTTAGAAAGGGTGTTTTGACTATGCCTAAGGTTAATTGACATATTCGCAGATTTCCAATTTCTTAAATATGACAGATTGGATTGAAAAGTATTACTGAGATAATCTTTATCTGAAAATGAGTTGTTTTGCTGATAAGTGCTACTTCCAGCATTAATATTTGCGGAAAATCTTCTATTTAGATTAGCTTTAGGGTCTTGTTGATGTTTCCAACGAATAAAAAAATCTCTTCTATCTATCTTGTCACCAACTAGAGCATTACCACTTTTTAAGCTAGAGTAACTTAGATTAACATTTCCTTGATAGCGATATTTTCTTTTATAATTAGATGTAACTTTTAAATTCCAAGAACCCTTAGTGTAAATGTCTCCAATAAGTGATAAATCCATGTAGTCGTTAATGGAAAAGTAGTAGCCGCCGTTTCTTAAAAAGAAACCTTGATTAGAGGATTCTCCATAAAACGGAAAAATGATACCTGAGCTTTGTTTTTTCTGATTTGGGAAAAAGCCAAATGGTATGGCAAGTGGAGTAGGGACACCTCCGAATTCTAATACTGCTGGACCAGTAATAATTTTCTTATTAGGAATAGTTTTAATTCTTTTTGCTTTGATAGAAAAATGTGGTATGTCGGCATCGCAAGTGGTGTACCTACCCTTAGATGTAAATACCACATCATGTTGATTTTTCTTGACTTTTTCTCCAAGAATATAGCTATCGCCTTCTTGAGTACGTACCTCTTTAATTATACCTTTCTTAGTATTGAAATTATAAGTTATTTCTTTCGAAGTAAAGCTTTTACCATCTTCAGTAAAGACGGGATATCCGTATTTTTCATTAGTACTATCATTAACAAGGCTTTTGGCAAAAACAATATTTTTATCTGAATCAAGTTCAATATATGAGGCTTGAAGTGTTATACTTCCGTATTTAATTTCAGCGTTATTGTATAAATACACTTTGTTATTTTGAATATCATAATTTATAGAATCTTTTGCAGAACTTATAACTAATTTATCAATTTTATCAACTGAAATTAAATTGGAATTAAGAACTACAGAATCTCTTTCGATTTCTTGTGCATTGCTTGTTGAAAAAACAAATAGTAATACTAATATGTAGCACATAAAATATGCTACTTTTGAGAATGATTTTGAAATGTAAAGGTGCTTTTTCAACTACACTTGTATTTGGATTCAAAACTAAGCATTTTCACTATTTAAAAAGCTTGATATTATGAAACGCTATTATTTTATATTTCTTGCTCTAATTATGCTATTTTTTGCTGATAGTATTTTAGCACAAAAAAGTGTTGTTCAAACTATTGTACTAGATGCTGGCCATGGTGGTAAAGATCCTGGCGCTCCTGGTACTGGAAGATATACTAAAACAGAAAAACACATTGCATTAGATGTGACTCTTAAATTAGGGAAGTACCTTAAAGATGCTTTTCCAAAAATGAAAATTGTTTACACTAGAACAAAAGATACATTTCCAACATTAAAAGATAGAACAAACATAGCTAACAATTCTAATGCAGATTTATTTATTTCTATTCATTGTGATTCTTTTACAAAATCATCAGCTAAAGGAAGCTCATCGCACGTAATGGGATTAAGATACACTGAAGCTAATTTACGAGTTGCTCAAAAAGAAAACTCTGTAATTTTTCTTGAAGATAATTATGAGGAAAATTACGATGGTTTTGATCCAAATTCTCCCGAAAGTATTATTGCTTTTTCTCTTAGTCAAACTACCTATCTTAATCAAAGTATTTTAATTGCTCAGAAAATTCAAGAACAATTTAGAGAAAGAGTAAAAAGAACAGACAGGGGAGTTAAACAAACTCCATTATGGGTAACACGAGCTACTAATATGCCAAGTGTTTTAGTAGAATTAGGTTTTATTTCAAATCCAAGCGAAGAAGATTTTTTAAACTCTGAAAAAGGTCAATCTTACATGGCATCTGCAATTTTTAGAGCTATTAAAGAATATAAAAATGAATTAGAATTGTCATCCTCTAATTTAGCAGTAACATCAGTTTTAAATAAAATTAAAGATGATTCCACAAAATTATTTTTTAAAAATGATACCACTCAAAAAGGTGTTATATTTAAAGTCCAAATTACAACCTCAATGAAGGAGAAAGAAATTGCATCAGTATTGAAATATAAGGTAGATTTTTTTAAAGAAAAAAATATGTTTAAATATACTATCGGCAATGAGAAGCATTTAGTAAAAGCTAGAGAAATCCAAAAAATAGCTATTGAAAATGGCTATAAGGATGCTTTTATAATAGCTTTTTTAAACAATAAAAAAATCGGAATTTCAGATGCTATAAATATTCAAAAACAAAAATAATGAAAGCAGAACTAAAGATTGGTGTCATCGGTATTTTTTCTATATTATTACTTATATGGGGTATTAGTTTTTTAAAGGGTAATAATATTTTTGAAAACTCTAATGAGTATTATTCTACATATAAAAATATAGATGGTCTTGAGTCTTCAGCTCCAGTAAGAATAAATGGTTTAACAGTTGGAAATGTAACTGAAATTTACTTTCATCCTAATAATTCAGGAGACATTATTGTTAAATTCACATTAAATAATGATATTAAGTTTCCTAGAAATTCGATAGCTAAAATTTATAATTCAGATATTATGGGAACTAAGGCTGTTAAGTTAATTTATGGAAATTCTAATATTTTTGCATCTCCTGGTGACACACTTTATTCAGAGATAGAAGACGGCCTCAAAGATGAAGTGAATAAACAAGTTCTTCCGCTAAAAAATAAAGCTGAAGAGCTCATTTCATCAATTGACTCTGTTATGACGGTAATTACAACTGTATTAGATAAAGATGCTAGAGAAAGTTTATCAAGTAGTTTAAGAAGTCTCAACAGAACTTTTAGCACTATGGAATTAGCAATGGTAAAGTTAGATAGTGTAATCTATAAAAATGATATCAGAGTAACTAATATAATTCAAAATGTTGAGTCTATTACAACTAACTTGCATAACAACAACGATATGATTGCAAGAACTTTAAAGAATTTCGAGTCTATCTCCGATTCTATTGCTAAATCTAACATTAAAAGTACCATCAATAATTTAGATAACTCCTTAGTTCAGTTTGATAAAATTTTGCAAAAAATAGAAAAAGGTGAAGGAACTATTGGTTTACTTTTAAACGATAAAGAAATGTATCACAACTTAACCAGTGCTTCTAGTCAGCTTGATCTATTAATTGAAGATATGAAAAAACATCCTAAGCGTTATTTAACATTCTCTTTATTAGGTGGTAAAAAAACTGTTTTTGAATTAAAAAAAGATACTAGTAAGTAAGTTCAGTTTATGGGAATAGAACAAGTTATTTTTTTATTAGTTTTTGTTGCCTTTACGCTTTTATTTATTAAAAACTTTAGAAAAATCCTTAGAAATATCAATTTAGGCAAGGAACTTGATAGAAGCGACAATCCTGTATTAAGGTGGAAAACAATGGCTAAGGTAGCTTTAGGTCAATCTAAAATGAAAGTTCGACCTATTGCAGCTTTTTTTCATCTTCTAATATATGTAGGTTTTATAATAATCAATATTGAAGTTATAGAAATATTAATAGACGGAATATTTGGTACACACAGAGTTTTATCATTTCTAGGAAATTTTTATGCTTTTTTAATAGGTACTTTTGAAATATTAGCATTTTTGGTATTAATTGCTTGTATTGTTTTCTTTTTTAGAAGAAATTTTATGTCTATCAAAAGGTTTCTCAGCAGTGAAATGAAAGGTTGGCCAAAATCAGATGCAAATATTATTTTAATAGTAGAAATTATGTTAATGTTTGCTTTTTTATCAATGAATGCATGCGACAGTATATTATTTTCTCTTGGATATTCAAAATATGCTGAAGTATCATTTAATATTCCAATAAGTCAATACTTAATTCCTATATTTTCTGATTTGTCCATATCATCAATTTTTATTATTGAAAGATTTTGCTGGTGGTTTCATATTGTTGGTATTTTAGGATTCTTAAATTACTTAGTAATTTCAAAACATCTTCATATTATCTTAGCTTTTCCTAACACATATTTTTCTAACTTAAATTCTAAAGGAGAATTATCAAATATGAATTCAGTTACAAATGAAGTAAAGATAATGTTGAACCCAGACATTGATCCTTTTGCTGTTAGCGAAGATACTACACCTGAACGTTTTGGTGCAAAAGATGTTAAAGATCTAAATTGGATTCAATTGATGAATGCTTACAGTTGTACAGAATGTGGTCGTTGTACTTCTGAATGTCCAGCTAATCAAACAGGTAAATTACTCTCACCACGTAAGATAATGATGGATGTAAGAGATAGACTAGAAGAAGTGGGAAAAGGAATTGATAAGGAAGGTAAAACGTTCAACGACAATAAATCCTTATTAGACTATATTTCTAATGAAGAATTGTGGGCATGTACATCGTGTAATGCATGTACCCAGGCATGCCCAATAAATATAGATCCACTTTCAATAATAATTGATTTAAGAAGATACTTAGTTATGGAAGAATCAGCCGCTCCGAAGGAATTAAATAATATTTTTAATAACATAGAGAA
>MDTG01298710.1_pt1 | contig 15657 bp, 12 predicted proteins | sample 811421 | NCBI WGS metagenome assembly MDTG01 (sample SAMN05326645, study PRJNA326480) | marine metagenome | isolation source: seawater | place: Pacific Ocean: South East | collected 2011
GTCCACTTCATCTGGTCGTCAAAGTCGTCTTCTCTTCTTCTTCTTCTTCTTCTTCTTCTTCTTCTCGGGGAACGACGATTTGGTACAAACAATGTCTCTCTCTCTCTCTTCTTTGACTTCAAAAATCCAATTGGACGACACAAAACAAAAAAAACGCTCCAAAACCTTAAACCCTAAAGTGATATCGCCCAAACCTTTTTTTCTTTTTTTTGTTTCTTTTTTCGTGGCTCTCAAACGCCTTTATGTACGTGAACTCACTGCTGAGTCACAAGGAGACGGACGCTCTCTTCTTTTCTTGGTCCAAAACACACGATTCACCTCTCGCCAAGTCCATATTTAAATACACAAGCGAGAGAGAGAGAGAGCCGTACGTACTTGAGTGTGAGGCACACCTTTCGCGTCGCTTGGTTCTTTTTTTTTCCTATAGAGTCGAAGAAGAAAAAGAGTGGGAGTGGAAGGAGTCTCCTTCAAAAGCTTTAGCGCGCGAGAAGCCGTGTCTTGGAGCGCGCGCGTGTCTTCGGCGCTTGCTTTCAAAGAGGAGTCCCTTTTTTGGTGTCCGTCCCCGTTCGAGATCGCGGAGGAGGAGGAGAAACGCGTCTCTGGTCTTCTTTTTTTCCAAAACAAAGTCCAAAAGGAGTGCGTGTTGTGTTTTAGATAAAGCAGTAGAAAAGAGCGTCGACTCATCATCGCAAACATGGCGCCACCACCGCCGCGCGTCGAGGCGGCGACGCGAGGCGATCGAGAGGTCCCGACGTCGACGAAGAACACGACATCGAAGACGAGCTCGGACGAGGGGTCGAACGACAGACACGCCGAGAAAAGGTACGAAGAGAGAGAGAGAGAATTGGTGTTTGGTGTCGTCGTCACCTCTCTGTCGAGAGAGATGGGTGACGTCGTTTTATTTTTCCAACGCGTCGCGCGCGGTCGCCGCGAACAAAAGGACGACGACGCGTTTTTCCCTCGTTCTCGCTCTCGCGACTTTTGTACTGACGCGCTCGCATTTTCCTTGCAATAAACAGGCAACGAACGGAAACTTTGACCGACAGAGAGGATAAAGATGCGGACAAAATGCTCGTACCAGATACCAACAACAAGAAACGAGAAGTAGGACTTTGTCCGTACCACCGAGGAAGAGATACCGGGAGCAACGAAGGGACGCCGAGTGGTGATGGAACGAATAGATATTCCGGTAATGATAACGCGAGCGCGATGGGCGTAAAGATGGCTACCACCACAGATAATGCCAAAACGGATAAGCAGAACTCGACTGAGGACGAACGCGCGACAGGATCGGAGGATATGGGGAGCGCCGAGAATAACAACACCAATGCAGACGAAATGCGACGATTACAAGAGGAAGTTTTACAGTTGAGAAAAAGCAACGAGGAGTTACAGAAACGTTTGCGCACGTCCACTTCATCCGCAAACGCGAACGAGACGGCGTTGTCGAATAACTTGTTGCGAAAGTTGGCACCGTTGAAAGAACTCGCAATGGATTCGTTGGAGGAAGGGGTGACGATTGCGGATTTTACGCATCCATTGCAGCCGTTAGTATTTGCTAATCAAGGTTTCACGGAGATTACTGGGTATACGGTAGACGAAACAGTTGGGAAGAACTGCCGATTTCTACAAGGTCCGGATACGGAACCGGAAGTGGTGAGTAGAATCAAACATGCGGTGATGAACGGCTTGTCGATTCAGTGTCGATTGAAAAATTATAAGAAAAATGGGGAGATGTTTATTAACAACTTATCCTTGAAACCGATTCGCAACGCAAACAGCGTGGTTACGCATTATGTCGGGATTCAATCCGACGTGACCAAAATTGTCGACTCGCAGAATGCAGAGATTGAAGCTTTAAAACGAGTCGCCATTGCCAACGCGGCGACGGAGTCGAAATCGAAATTTTTGGCGCATATGTCACACGAGATTCGAACGCCCTTGAATGGGTTAATTGCGGTTGGACAGTTATTGGAAGATACAAAATTGGACCGCACACAAAGAGATTTAGTGACCACCATGCAGTCGTCTGGGGAAACCTTGCAAGCGTTGATTAGCGACATTCTCGATTTCTCTCGAGTCGAGGCGGAAAAATTATCCTTGGCTAACGAGCCGTTCAACCCGGAGGGGGTCATCGCGAATGTGTTGGAAATCGTTGGTATCCACGCGGGCAGATTAAAATTAAACGTCGGGTACCACGTGGATGAGGGTGTTCCGAAAACTGTTTTGGGAGATGCCATGCGCGTGCAACAAGTTTTGTTGAATTCCATCAACAATGCCATCAAGTTTACCGAGAAGGGGGATATCATGGTCCGCTTATACATCGGTATGGCACCGAAAACGAAAAGAATGCAACGCGTGAACTCATCTTTGGCAATGAACGACGACTGGGTCACGCCTCTAAGCAATTTGGCGCACATGTGCCCGCACTTTTCGTCGAAAGATGGCGAGCAGCAGCCGCAGGAGATAGCGGGTTTCGGCGAAGACGAAGGAAAAGGGCAGTGTCCGTTTCTCAGCCAACACTCGACTGAGCAACAGCAACAAAAAATGAATCAAGATCAAGTTGAAAAAAAAGATATCAAAAGATCGCACGAACTGTCGGAAGCGACCGCTAAAGGCGCGGCAACGACGCATTCCGGTACGGTTGGCAGCGGCAACCAATCCGGTAGCGAGAACAATGACAAACCAGTATATCTTCATTTTTACGTTAAAGATACCGGTATTGGTTTATCCGCAGACATGATTCGTGAGGTGTTCAGTTCGTTTCGACAAGTCGACGATGGTACGACGAGGAAGGTTGACGGGTCTGGTCTGGGTCTCGCGATTTCTCGAAAATTGTGCCAAGCTATGGGCGGTACTATTTGGGCAGAATCTGAAGGTTTAGGCAAAGGTTCAACATTTCACTTTTGCGTAAAATGTCAAGTTGCGAATGAGAAAGATATACCAGAGAAAAATCCAAGCACAGAGAACACGGGTAATCTCGTGAAGACTTTGAACTCCTCGGGCGTTTCAACACTGCAAAGACTCAACAACTTTTCGATGAAACACCACGCGGAGTCTTGGATCCCGCAAAGAGTGAGCATGTCCATTGGAGACGAAGATGGACGACGCTCGACCGTTTTACTCTACGACGATAGCTACATGATTTGTAAAACTATTGAAAGCAGCTTGCAACAGTGGAATATTGAAGTCGAAGTGGTGAGATCTGCACAGGTTTTGTTTGAGAAACTCGGAAATGATGTCGCAGAGCATCCTGAGGATGAGAAAAATCGAAAATACGGGTGCATCATCGCGCAAAGGTCGCCAAAGTTTGAGAGAGAACTTTTGGCGTTTGCGCAAAAACATAAGCTAGTTTCCGAAGACGGGTTGAACTTTTTAGGTGCGGTTAAAGCGAAACGTAAGACGAGGTCTGGTTCTGTCGCTAGAGGCACTAGTGGTGGTTCGGCCGAAAAGAAGTCGAAAGAACACACCCTGGTGGAAGTGCACAAAATCTTACCGGCGATGCTTTTGCTTACGTGGCCAGCGGCAGCAAAAGTCTTCGGCGGTGGTATCACCGGAACGCTAGCGCGTTTACACGAGAAGAACGAAGAGGTTGAACAAGAAGTTTTGGATACGGAAACAGAAGTAGAAAAATCCGTCAGCGAAGCCGAGCGCAAGAGAGTCGTGAAATTGTGTGAAGCCATCTTAGCGCAATCGAACTTTGAATCCGTGACGAAACCAGTCAGATACGGAAATTTGCAACAAGCTATTTACCGAGTCATGGCGAAAGAAAAAGTTGAAGGCGAAGACGAGTGTTCCAAGAGAGGCAAATTATCGGATAAAAGTTCCGCACAACCAGTGAAAGAGAAAACGCCTGAATCCACCAGACCGCCGCCAAAACTTCGCATCTTACTCGCCGAAGATCACTTGATCAACATGAAGGTCGCCAAGGCGGTATTGGCAAAATGTGGGTACGAAGACGTCGTTTGGGCGAAAGATGGTGCAGTCGCGCTCGAATTAATCGAGAAGGAAGAAAAAGGCGTGGACGCATTCGATTTCATTCTCATGGATTTGCACATGCCGGTATGTGGCGGATTGGAGTGCGTGAGGAAAATTCGCGAGCGGTACCCGGACTCGAAAATACCGATCATTGCCATCACAGCGGATGCGATGACAGAGTCGAGAGATAATTGCATGCAAGATGGGTTTACTGGATGGCTCACGAAACCGTTTCGAATCGAACAGATAAAATCATTGGTGGATGACATCATAACGGGCAAAAATAGTCAGTAACACAGACGGGCAAAAACAGTGTGCGAATTCGCCCTTGGCATCTTGAACAATTGACATCAATGTTTTGTAATAATATGGCTATAAAATACTGCAGTACCAACTTAGTTTTGTACACCCATTATATCTCATACATTCCCTCCGTTCTCTCCGTCCTCGTCGGATGAAGATACATTCGCGTCGTCGTTGAGTCTTCTATAGCCCGCTGCTTCTCCGGACGATAGTTTTGTAGGGTTGACTTTTCTCCAAGTCCATCGCGCCGCTCGAACCGTATACGGCGTTCTAGAAATACTGCTTTCGTACGCGTCATCATCATCATCCCTAGTAGCAATACCATCCGTCGGTCTCTCATCTCTTCCTCTACTGGTACTAAACGGCAGCGACTCGTTCGCTAACACTGCCCTGACCGACGCGCTCGGTCGTCTCCTCTTCAGTCTAGGCGCCATCATCATCGCCACCATTTTCGCTCCTGCGTGTGGCATCTCCTCCAAGGCAATTTTAATTGCACACGTCAACGGTACTGCCAATACCGCACCGGCAGCGCCCCACACAGAGTACCAAAAAACTAAACACAACAACACAGTCACTTCTGAGAGGTCCAATCCTTTTCGATACACGACCGGGCCGACAAAGTCACCAACGATGGCGGAAGCAAAGGATGGAAAAATACACGCGCACCATCTTGCGCCCGAAGTTAAATCGGGCAACAATAGCGCAATCGGTATCGGAAGCGCGAATGAAATCAACGATCCAACTGTTGGAATAAAGTACAACCAAAACGAGGCAATTGCCAACGAAGCAGCTAGGATCAACGGCACGCCGCAGAAGTACAATACACAACTCACCAATCCCGCTCTGAAAAGCGCCAAGACGATCATGATGTTCATGAATTTACGCACGGCCACGACGGTTCGTTTCACGACTGGTTTTTTAAACCTCAACGGCTGTCTTTCTGGCACTAACAAAAACATAGAATACACACTGCACAAACACACGTCACCAAAATATCTAAAAACCGTCGTCCCAACCTGCGTCCAAAAGTCCTCGTCTTTCAACCACAACTCCACTCGATCTACAATCGTTTGCCACGCGTCAACGGCGACGTGATCCTCCTTAAAAATTTTCTTCGCACAGTTGTCTAGAAAATTCGCCACAATCTGAATCCGTTCCTTAAATCGTTCGTCCCAATCGCTATCGTGTAAATGCGAGACGATCCACGTTTGTCCTAAATACAGCGCGAAAAGAAACGTGCACAAAAACACGACGACGGAAAATATGGCTATAAAAATAGCCATCGGTCTTGGGACGACCAAAACGCACCCAGCTCGGCTCCGTTCGCGTTCGTACTCTAAATGTTCCTCTTCCTCGGTGCTTCGTCTCGGCGGTCGCGAGGACGAAGAATCCTCATCGTCCTCATCCTCGTCCACCGTTAAACGCATCCCTTGACTACTACCGATAGTCTCCTGTACGCGTCTTTTCAGCCGCCACTTCCTCAGAATCTTCGCCTGGTACGCCTTATCGGAGCAAAAATCAACGATCGGTTGTAAACACAAGGCGATTCCGCAGGCGAACACTAACGGTCTCAAGAGATACGCGTATTTTTCAAGAAAGTAACACGAAGTGACGAGAGCGGTGATGGACACGCTCAGGAGCAAAACGAACGCGTCCTTATCCTCGCTCTCCTTCTTTTTCTTCTTCTCCGTTTCCTCGTTTTCCTCGTTCCTTGGGTCTGATGTTTGTCGGTGTCGCTGCTCTTCTTGCTCCTGCGCCAATTGGAGATTCTCGTCGTCGCTTCCCGATTCGAATTTGACCTTCTGTTTCGTGTTTCTTTGTCGCAACGCGTCCGTGGTAGTCGCACCGCGATTCAAAGCTGGACTTGGGTCGCTGATGGACATTGCGCGTGTGCGTGCGCGTGGGTGCGCCAACGGTCGCGATGGGAAGGAGAAAGAATTGGAGAATTGGATTCCTAAAAAAATTATGGAGAAGAAAAAGAAGTGAAAGAGAGAAAAAGAGGAGAGAAAAAGTGCCCTTTGGAAAAAGGAGAGTCGCAAATATTTCTTACAGCTCGAATGTGCGCGGTGCGAAGATTTCGTCGCGCTCGACGTGTGCGTATTCTTTCTATCTTATTATCTCTCACGTCACGGCACGCATCCAACACGTTCCATGAACACGTCGTGCGCGTAGACGACCGCCGGAGCGTATGCGGCCGTTCCCGCGTCGAACAAGCTCGGAATGGGAGCCATGCCGGCTTGGTTGACGCGTGCGGTTGCTCGCATGGCATCGTCGGGCTGCAGGTATCCGATTGTGTATAGCTGCGCTCTGACAAAGTTACATCGGCGAATGTCTTCCATGGAATCGCCTTTGGTGATATCTAACGGCGTGATTTTGTCGTCTTTCATCGGCTGGTATCGCCAGACGTGTTCGTAGTCGTAGTTTACGACACGCGCGGTGTTGTAATCGACCGAATATCCTAAACTGACTTGTCGCACCGTTTCCGCGCATAAAAACGACCCGTCTTTACCGCTCGTCTCTGATTCTCTCGCGTTCGTGAACAACTCCACCCTTTCGGCGTTATTCGCCGCACCTCTTCGTAAAGTCACCGTCGCTCTATTGGGATTCTTACTAAAGTCGTAATCCACGCTCTCCACTGCCGTTTCGTCCTCTAAATACGCGTTAAAGATATTTTGCAAGTTAAACGCTCTGTCTTCCACGACGTCGCCTCGTGCATCATCGATATTCTCCCCCGGTCTTTCGTGGACAAACCTTGATCTGTACTTTGGCGCGGGCGTTTTCCCGACGTCGGGAAGATATGCCAAACTCAACTTTTGAAATCCAGGACACGTGGCTGCTCTCTCCAACGTATCCCGGTCGATGTATTCGTCCGACGGGAACTCGTATCCAGAAAAAGAAACCTCTTGTTCCCACTCGCCCAGGAGGAAGAGCGGGTACTTCATCGGCCCGGGACGGCTTTTGTTCATCACTCGCTTCTCGAACAGTTTCGGGTGTGTGAGTTTATACTCCAACGAAGAAGAGTCGTCGAGAGTGCTCGTCCCAGCGGTCGCGTTCGACTGTATTCGGTCGAACAACGCTCCCGCTCGAGCGACATCGTTGTTCGCGGGGAGCGCAACAACGAAAGACATCGCGCACGCACATCTCGACATCCATTCTCTTCTCGACAGTTTCCCATCGTCCATTATCCAATCGCTCTTTCGCGTTGTTTTCTCCGCTTCTTCATCATCATCCGCGTGTACTAAAATCCAAGTCTTCCTCTTCTTCTTCGTCGAAAAAAAGCCTTTGGTTTTGGAGCGAGTCCGCGGTGCCGTCGCGCGGGAAGACGGTGGCGGTGTCGCGCTTCGCCGCTGCCCCCACGCCACGACTCGCGTCGACGCCATCCACGTTTGTGTGCACAATTAATGAGTTTTCTTTTTCTTTTTTTTTTCGCCATTTTATTTAGGGTTTAGATAGAGACCCTAAATTGAATGGCATAAAAAAATTCCTTTTGGATTTTGGAGTCCGACGATTGTACCGCTGAACGTGAACGCTGTAGAAGGGAGACGACGACGACGACGTTCCGCTCGCTTCGTGGGACGACGACCGCATCCAAAAAAAGACATATCTTTTGACACCCATTAGTATCGCCAAAAAAGTGCCGAGAGAGAGAGAGAGAGAGAAGAGCACGAGAAGCGCCGAGACCAAATTGATGTCCGCGTACGGATTTGGCGCCCGGGAAACCGACGCCAAAAATGGCGTCATCGGTCGGTGGCAATACCATCACTCGGAAACGCGAGACGCTTTGGCGAGCGCAGAAAAAGCGTCGACGGAGTACGAACGATGCTGCTCCAATAGCGGTGGACGGGAAGTGGCATCGGTGGAAGAAAAAGTCAGAAGCAAAAATATCTTCGAGAGAGAATTAGAACGGTTTCGAGACGCTTTGGAGAAGCTTGAGAATTGTTTGACGATGGGGTACGCGCGGGTGATTTTTCTGATGACGCGAGTCTCTCGTACTTTGAGTACTCGACGATGGGTTCATCTTTTGGTTTTCGTCGCACGCGCGAGTTTGTTTTGACTCGTATTTCTCTGAACTATACTGACATCATCCATTGCTTTTCTTTCTCCCACATGCGCCGTACACGACAGGGCGAACTCGGTGCGAGACTTTGCCGATCGACAGAAAGTTTTGCTCGGGTTTACCGAGAAGAAGCGGTTGTTTATCGCGCAGATGGAAGCTGAGGAAGAAAGGAGTTCGTTGTTTATGAGTAGTAGTAATAATAGCAATAACAACAATAATAGCAGTCAAGTAAAGAAACTCAGCGCGGCAGAGATGACGGAAGGCATGACTCCGGAGCAACTCTTGCGGTTGCAAACGCAACAGATTAAAAGTCAAGATCAAACATTGCACGCGTTATCGCGATTGTCGACGAAGTTGAAAGCAACGAGTGGAACGATATACAATGAAATTGAAGAACAGATGGAAATTGCGGACGATTTAGAGAAGGATTTCAAGCTAACGCAAATGAAAATGAAAGCGTTGCGGAAGAAAGGCCACGAGTTGAACGGGTATCGGAAGAACGAGATTGCCGAGCAAGATCGAAAGATTCGATTAGAGGCGGAGAAGGAGAGGGAGAAGGAAATTCGGGCGAAAGAAGCCAGTCAGAAAGGGTTTTGGGGATGGTTTAATTCCTAATCACGTTTTAACGCTGTATTATTACTTTTTACTACGCAAACTTACACGGCGGTTGCGTCTCCTTCCCCGGTGGTGTTTGTCGCGCTTCGCACGTGACGCGCATACGAACAATCCGCAATCGCCTCGTCAATTCTACCTAAAGCCAACTCAACTCGGGAGCGCGTGGATTCATCCTCGTCGCAAGTCACTGTTCTCGTCGCGTGTAAAATCTTCACGCTCTTTGCATCCACATTCATTTCTAAAACGCGTTCCTTCTCGTCGACTTTTTGCGCCTTTCCGAATTGCGCTTCGAGCATGGCGACGGCCATTTTAAACCGCAACAACTCCACAGCTTCCGCATCTTTCTCTTTCATCGCAATCGCGTGGTCGCGTTCGTACCCTTTCAACGTTTCTGGTTCTCTGTTTAATTGTAAAACGACCGCTAAAGTGGCATCTGCTAACACATCTGCAAACGGATCGGATGCCCACTCTAAAATGACATGTTCAACACCAACTTCATCAGATTTCCCCGCTTTGCGAAGAGTAACCGCACCGTTATCTATCGAAACACCTTCTTCTTCTTCTTCCTCTTCTTTTTTGATGACGACTTCTGTTGTTTTCGCTTTCTTCGTTTTGCGTCCTTTCGTCGGGCTCTTTTTTTCTTCGTTGTCATAATTTTCGTTGTCATTCGCATCGTTCTTATTACTTTTCTTAGGCATACGCAACGTTCGCACGGTATGCATTCCTTCAAACAACGCCTCTAACGCGAATCTTAAAGTATCGATGTCTACTTCGCAAGGAATCAGTTGGCGTTGAGTCACGACACTCGTTCGTAATCTCGCGTGATCTCGCACGTCCTCTGGCGCAACTAGCAAATGACCGAAATCCTTTGCCACTAAAACGCCTCTCACTTCTTGACCTTCCACGGGCAAACAATCGCTCGCCAACGATCCGGCCACTTTCGCGACTTTCTCGCCTCGATATCGAATTTCCACCGATTGACAATTCTTCGGAGCGAAAACGTTCATCTCTTTACCGTCTGCCACCGCTTTTGCCTCTAAAGCTCTTTTCAACCTTGCCATTTCCGTGGTCTCCCCGTGGACTAAAACCACGTGAGGTGGATTCAAAATATCCAAAAATTGTTGCGTTTGCGGGTAATCCGCGTGCGCGCTAAACGAAATGGCATCGACGGAGCATCTCAACTGTAAATCCCTTCCGTCTCTCGCTTTTACCGTTTTCACGTCGCTTAAAATTTCCCTCGCCAACGTTCCTTGAACCGCGAAATCGCAAATAACAACCCCGTTATCGGAACTTTCGCACCAGTTCTCAAACAACTCTCTACTCGTTCCACTTTGTAACATCGACGGCGTCGCTAAAACAACGCATGGACCCGTGTTCCCATCCAGATCGCTCGCTCTGTTTAAATTCTGCACGTGTTTAAAATTGAACGGATTTTTCTCCTCGAACTGTCTCTTAATGTCCGCATTCAAGACGTTTATATACGTCTCATACACAGTCATCGCTTTCCTTGCCAACGCACTCGCTTGGTACACCGGCACGTGACCCATTTCTGGATGTTTTTCCCAATTATCCTCCAAAATCAAAAGCAGCTCCTGCGCACGTCCTAACGCCACCACTGGCAACAAACACTTCCCTCCTCTACCTAAAATCCCGTGAATCTTATCCGTGAACCTCGCCTCTCTTTCCTCTTTCGGCGTGTGTGGACTGACACCGTACGTACTTTCAACGATAACGACATGCGGCGTCTTCTTCGGGATATCTGCGGCTGGTAAATGCCGATCGGCGACTCTCGAGTAATCTCCCGTGTATAACACGCGACATCCGCCAACGTTCACTTCAAACTGACACGCGCCCAGCACGTGCCCAGCTCTGTATGGAGTCACTTTGATTCCTTCGATGTTAATTTCTTGATGAAAGTCGATTACTTCGATCTTATCCATGGCTGCTTTTAAATCTTTCGCATCCCACAGCTGCGACTCGTCTTTTTCGTCCGGTTTCGACAGTCGCACGAAATCGCTCATCAGCATGTGAAAAATCGCCTTCGTGGCGTGCGTCATGAACACCCGTCCTTTGAAATTCGTCCTGTTCACCAAAAACGGAACCGCCGCGCAGTGGTCCAGGTGGAAATGCGTCACCAACAGCACGTCGATCGCGCTCAGATCGATTTCGTCGAAGTACGGTAACGAACTTAACCCGGAAAATCCAGGATGAATCCCGCAGTCGAACATGACGTTTTTCTTCCCGCCGAAGAAGGACGCGACGACGCAGGATCGACCAACCTCGGACCCGGCGCCGAGAGGAATGAGCTCGAGAAGCTCGCCCGGGTCATCGTCGCCGTGTTGCTGTTCCTGCTGCTGCTGCTGCTGTTCCGCGGGAGTTGTCATCGCTAGGCGCACGAAATACTACTAAAGTCTCTCCTCGCGCGTTCTTTCGAATGGCGAATTGGAATTGGAAAATTGGATCCAAAACGCCAGAGAGACAAAGTCGTTTCCTCTCGCCTCTCCGAAAGGAGAACGCGCGCGAAGAAAGAGAGATGGACAGAACGAGCGCGTTTCAGTGTCTCGTCGCCGAGCACCGGCCTCAGTCGTCGTCCTCTGGCGGCGTCTCGGACGACGAGGCAAAGACGCATCATCATCATCATCATCATCATCGCACGATTGGAGACGACGAGCGCATTCGATTCGCGAAAGCCATCGTGACGTCCGCTCGAAACGCGCTCTCGCTCGCGAAAGCGACCGCGACGGCAATCGAGCAACACCAACTGGAAACGTATTTCGACCAGGATATCGATGGCATCGCGGATGTCGCGACGTCGTCTTCGTTCCTCGACGGCATTGGCGGGGTGAAAACGCGACGGAAGGGGACGATTTCGGTTCCCTCCAAGACCCCGAAGGATATCGAAGCTGCGCGAGATTCGATCGAACGGGAAATAGTCGAATGCGTCCGCGAGTGTCAAAAACACGTCGATCGATGCGAAGCACTCATCGCAAGCGGGTGGAATTCATCATCTTCTTCTTCTTGGGCGACTTTGAAACTGAAACACGCGCCGCAGTTTGTGGCGCACTTACACGGCGTGGCTTTGATTGCTTCGGAGCGGATAGAGGAGGTGGCGAAGACGTTGGACGCGATGCGCGCGAGACGGTTTCGCGAGCAGGCAGAAAAGGCGAGACGGTTGGAGAGGAGACGAGGGGAAGACGAGAGGGTTGGCGTGGAAGCCGTGGCGAAGGATTTAATGAGGAGGAGAGTGGTGAAAAGTAGGACTAGTGGTAACGTAGGGGAAAGTAGTAATAATAGTTTTAGTCAACAACAACAACAACAACAACAACAACAACAACAACAAGAATTCGTCAACGATTCGGAGGCGTTGGTCGCGGAACTCGTCGAGATTTCGAGAGGTACACAAAGAGCGGAGAGTAAGATTGTTGAACTATCCGCGTTATCTTCGATGTTCGCGAACGTGGTCTCGAAGCAATCGCAGCAAATCGAACGGGTTTATGCGGAGGCGTTGAAGTCGACGAAATTTTTAGAGGTTGGCAACGTGGAAATGCGAAAGACTATAAGTCGTCGCAGAAGTGGGAGTAGTTACATGGCGTTTGTTTTTTTCGTGGCTACGTTCGCGGTGTTGTTTCTAGATTGGTTTAACGATTGAACGTTATGTATGAATACAGAAGTCGCGTGTGCATAGAACGTATGACGCACGGTGCAAATCTCAACTTTCTTCTAAATCGGTCTCGCTAATGATGTCCTCAAACGCTCTCGGTCGAGGCGCGTGCAATTTCAACATGTTTTCACCCACTTCATCGCTTTTATCCTCGTCACTCGAGTCTCTCGATTCTATTTTTTCTACATCTGCTACTTCTGCAGCTTGCTTTTTTTTCTTATTCGTTTTCTTGTCGTACTTTACACCCGCGACATCGTGAAATAACTCTAAATCTTCGGCGTGTAAGAAAGTTCGGTAGGTATCCTCATCGTCGGCGTACGCCGCGTCACCGACAATCGGAAACCCACAATCTTTCAAGTGCACGCGAATCTGGTGTCGCCTACCCGTGAATATCCTCACTCGCACCAAACTCACTCTCTTATTCCAATGTTTACCTTCTAAACTTAAATACCCTCTCTTGAGCACTTCGAACTCTGTCTTGCACTCTTTCCCTAACTCGTCCTCTCGAACCTTCTCTCTAAATCCAGTCTCGTCCTCCTCATCTTTCCCAATCTTTTTCCGACTCGTCCAACAATCTTCCTCTGGCCATCCAAACACGACCGCGCTGTAAAACTTCTTCGTTCTTCTCTCCCTAAACATCTTCGCCGCCACACCGGCGGCTTTCTTCGTCAACGCGCACAACAACACCCCACTCGTTGCATTGTCCAGCTGATGGCAAAATCGGACGTGCTCGTTTGGAAACCTAGATGCTAAAAAGTCCTCGCAACTCGCATCGCCGTCAAACTTTGGCGTAAACCGCACTTTCCCAGGCCACCCCCTCGGCGTATCCAATCGAACGTCAAACGGTTTATTCAAAGCTACGTAACCGGATTTTACGTCTTCGTATACGATTTCAAACTTGCGTTCGAGGCATTGCGGTTGTCGAATGACAAACTGTATTCGCGCAAGAAAAGAGAGACGAACGATTGTGTCAGCGTACAAAAGCTACGCGGAGAGGGGAGAAAATTCGAAATGAAAATATGTATGACGCGCTCACCTCTTTCGCCTCTTCGTCCCCTAACCGGTCTCTCTCTTCTAAAAACTTCAGGTAATTGATTCTCGGCACGATTTCTTTCGAGACGTCGTAACTCTTCGTTTGCGGATGTTTCTTTTCGATCTGATCGATTTCGGCATCCGTCAAGTTACCGTGGACTTTTAAAGCGGAGGCGTAGTCCGAACACGACGTCGTCGCGTCGAGAGGCGCCGGGGAAAACCGTTGCTTTTGCTCTTCTTCCGTCATCGACTTTGTCGCGCGAATTCGATATCGATGCGAGGTTTTGTGCGTGGAGAATCGACCACCGCGCGAGCCGATGCTGGGTTTCAAAAGACGACGACGCGCGGTAAAAGGGCGTCGTCGAACGTGGCGCGCGAGAGATTGGTGAGTATTGACGACGGTGAGAATGACGGCGCTGGCGAATATGCGCATTTTCCCTTTTTAAAGTGAGGAAAAGTGGAACTCCTTTTTTACTTTGCATTTTTCGTCACATCGGAGGCTATTTTGGACCGACACTTTCCTCGTCTTCGTCCTCGTAACCATCGTCTTCTTCACCACCCTCGTCACTTTCGCTGCTATCGCTATCGCTTGCTCTATTTCTACTCCCTAACGCGCTCAAATCTCTCACCACGTCGGCCAACATCTGACACTCTTTCTCTTTCGCGAGCTCTTTCGCTTTCGCGAGAGATGCTTCGTTTTCAGCGTTCGCGACTTTGCCTTCCATGAGTGCCAGTTCTGTTTTTACTCGCGCGTTTTCTTGTCTCGTTTCCTCTTCGCTCCGGAGTGCACGCTCGAGTTCCTCTCTCAACGGGGTCGAACTCGCCTCGAGGTCTCTCCGCGCCTCGCTCTCTAATCGTTCCGCTTTCATTTTTACGTGCATCAACTCTTTCTCATTTTCGACCAGTCGGTCTCGCATCAACTTCTCTTTCCCTTTCAGCTTTTCTAATTCTTTTTCCTTCAACGTCACCTCGTGTTCTCGTTTCCGAATCGCTCGCGCGAACCTCACGAAGCTCGCGTCGGGGCTTCGCAACAACTTCAACCACGTCTCCCGCGCGTCCACATCCGTCTCTGCCAAACCTCGGGGAATCACTAATTCTCTCTCGATGCGTTTCCTTTCTACTCCTGTCTCTGCTCTCGTGCCTTCCCGTATGATTGTCGAGCGGTCTTTGGCGAGGAGCATCGCTTTCTCTCGATTGAGCACCAATATCCGCGTCTTCAAATCGTCCAGCTCTCGGTCTCTCTCGTCGACCATTTTCCGCATCCGTCTCGCCATCGCGTTCGCGTGCGCGACGTCTCCTCTCAGCGACGACACGAGTTTCTCGCGGTCTTTTTTCTCTTCTTCCGCGTCTTTCTCTTTCTCTTTCTCTTTGTGGTCGTCGTCGTCGTCGTCGTTTTCCTTGTCTTCTTCCTCGCGTAAACGTCGCACACGTCGTCGTCGCCCTTGGTCGTCGGTCAAAGTCGCACAACGATTCAAAGATGAGTCGTTTAATTGTCCAACAAAACGGGTGTCCGACCGTTGTAACGCGGCGTCCACCCTCGCCGCCGTTCTCGCGAACACGCGATCCGCCACCTCGACCGGCATACACGTCGTCGTCGTCGTCCGAAGAAACCGCTCTCGCAGGCGCTGCTCGTGGTGGACGCTTCTTCCGTCGTCGTTTATCATGAACGAAAGAGAAAGAAAAGAATGGGGAATGCAATGCCTCCAATCATCCTCTCAGCTGTCGTTTTGGAAGTTTGAATTTTTCTCCTCAAAACTCTTCTTTGCTTTTCTTTGCCAAAGCCATGTCGAAGAAACGGACGAGAGGCCGAAGAGAAGAGCGGAAGAAGCGACGGGAGAGGACCGATGAGGAAGTGAGAAACTGTCCGAGAAGGACAGCCAAGCGATTGCGGGCGGTGGTGCGCAATAGCGGCGAACGCTCGAACCACCTTGGGTCGGTGGTGTTGTGGGGCATCGTCACGGATTTCCCCGAAGTGTTTGAAAGCCACGTCGTGCCGAAGCTGAACGGGAAC
>MDTG01037863.1_pt1 | contig 15656 bp, 13 predicted proteins | sample 811421 | NCBI WGS metagenome assembly MDTG01 (sample SAMN05326645, study PRJNA326480) | marine metagenome | isolation source: seawater | place: Pacific Ocean: South East | collected 2011
ATTTGTTTATCTGGAAAACGACCCTGATTACCCATACCGTCTAAATCATTCATATCATGAATTTTCATGTCCTCTCTTTTTTTAATCTTGTTTTGTTTTCTAATAATCTTTAATAAGAAATAAACATAAGTGATAAAGATAACGGAACCGAAAGCAAAAATTAATTTATTATTCATTCTTCGGTGTTTTTATTGTCATTTCTTCTTTGTCTTATGGCTATTGCAAAAGCCAGTATAGTGACTGGCCAAAGGCCCACATAAATTCCTTCAATTTTGTTTCCGGTAAACCAAAGATAAATTGAATAAAGAAAGCTTAAAAAAGCAAGAATAATAGGGTAATATTTTTCTAAAAATTTCATTTTTTATTTTTAATATACTATTTTATTTGAAACTTGTCTTTTAATACTACCTTTTTAGTTAAAAAGGTTTAATTAATTTAAAAATAATCTTCCATATTTTTGATGTATGCAAAAAAGAGAAACGCCTCGACAAAAGAAAATTAATACTTCACTGCAGCAAGAGATTGCTCTTCTAATCCAAAATGCTATTCGTAAGGGAACTATTTATAATCTTATAATATCAGTAACCAAAGTGCAGGTAAGCTCAGATCTCTCTATTGCTAAGATTTACTTAAGTATATTCCCAAATGATAAAGCACTATTTTGTTTTAAAAATCTTAAAGAGAACAGGAATAAGTTAAGGCATGACCTCTCTCAAAAGATGAAACATCAACTTAGAAAAATCCCTGAATTATTTTTTTACCTTGATGATTCTTTAGACTACATAGAGGCTATTGAAAGAAATTTGAGTGAAGGGGAAAACCCTTTAAATAAAACCTCCGAGAAAAAGACAAATGAAGGTAAAATCTGAAAACCAATGTCCTACTCATTAAAAATAGCGTGGCGTTATTTTATTTCAAAAAGTAAACAAACCGTAATTAATAGGATCAATACTTTTGCTTTTTTTATGGTGGTTGTTTCTACAAGTGCGCTTTTTATAGTATTAAGTGCTTTTGCAGGGCTTAAAGATTTTGGCCTGTCTTTTGCCAATATTTTTGATCCTGACTTTGAAATACGTCCAAAAAGAGGAACATATTTTAAAGTTTCAGACAGTACTTTACTAAAATTAGAATCTCATTCAGAGATTATCTCTGTTGCTCCAGAAATTGAAGAAAAAGTTTTTTTGTCTTTTAAAGAAAAAAATCAAGTTGCTATACTTAAGTCTGTTTCTCCAAAGTATACTTCGGTAATCCCTGTTGATAGTTTAATAACATTAGGGGATTGGCTTTCCTTTAAAGGTCCTGATGTTGTCGTCGGTTTCGGTATTGCGGGCAATATGTCTTTAGGTATTTATGACTATAATCACTTTTTGAAAATTATGGTTCCAAAAAAAAAGAAAAAAAGTATTTTAAATCTAAACCCATTCAATACATCACCAGCCGTTGTTTCAGGTTTGTATCAAATCACTGAAGACCTCGATAAAAAATACCTCTTTTGTAATCTAGAGTTTGGTCAAGAGTTATTGGCATTAGAACCAAATCAATTTTCATCTATATTGTTAAAAACAAGTCCTAGATCTAATAAAGTAGAATTAGAAAAGGCTCTTGCTTCTTTTTTTAATGTTCCTGTGAGGTTTATTTCAAGGGTTGAGCAAAACGCAGCACTCTATCGCATGCTAAATGTAGAACATTTGGCTATATATTTTATTTTCTCTTTGGTCATGGTTATTGCCTTATTTAATGTTGTTGGAGCTCTAATAATGATGATTTTAGACAAGCAAGAACAGATCAAAATTCTTATTAGCTTTGGTGCTGATCCCAAAGGGATTCATAAAATCTTCTTCACTCTGGGCCTGTTAATTTGTGGTGTTGGGGGTGGGGTCGGTTTATTTATTGGGGTGTTAATTGTTCTTGCACAAAGCAACTTTGCATTTATTAATGTTCCAGGAACGGGGCTATCCTACCCTGTGATATTTGAATTTAAAAATATTCTAATTGTTTTTTTTACTTTAATGATCCTTGGCGGATTAAGTACAGCTTGGGCTACAAGAGGACTAACTAAAAAAGTTAGAGACTACATCACCTCTTGAATTGCAAAGACTTCTATAACTTCACTTAAAGTGTCATAGATCTCTTCCGAATGATTTGAGGTAACCATACGGGTTCGGTAGGGTTTAAAATTTTTGTACCCCTTAAAATAATTTGTATAATGCCTTCGGGTTTCCAGTACACCCAAGGTTTCTCCTTTCCATGCAATCGACATCTCTAAATGTCTGCGTACCACATTTACCCTTTCTAATATTGTAGGTGGCGGAAGGTGTCTTCCTGTTTCCATAAAAAACTTAACTTGATTAAAAAACCATGGATTCCCTATACTTGCTCTGCCGACCATTGCCCCGTCAAGCCCATATTGATCCCTCATTTTTAATGCGAGTTCAGGGGTGTTGACATCTCCGTTCCCAAAGACAGGGATATGCATTCTAGGGTTGTTTTTTACTTCAGCAATAGGTTTCCAATCAGCAGATCCTTTGTACATTTGAGCACGGGTTCTACCATGAATAGATATCGCTGCACAGCCTACATCTTGGAGACGCTCTGCCACTTCTAAAATTTTAATTGAATTATGATCCCAACCTAATCGAGTCTTAACAGTAACAGGCAATTTTGTTTTTTTTACCATGGCTTCTGTTAATTCGACCATTTTTGGTATGTCCTTTAAAATCCCTGCTCCTGCTCCTTTACAAACGACTTTTTTTACAGGACATCCAAAATTAATGTCAATAATATCAGGTTCAGTAGCTTCAACGATCTCAACTGAGCGCAACATTGAGTCTAAATTAGAGCCAAAGATTTGAATGCCTACTGGCCTTTCGTTTTGATATATATCAAGTTTCTGTAAACTTTTAGCTGCATTTCGAATCAAGCCCTCACTAGAAATAAATTCTGTATAAACTAAGTCTGCACCCCTTTCTTTACACAATGCCCGAAAAGGGGGATCACTAACGTCTTCCATAGGAGCTAAAAGCAAAGGAAATAAGCCTAATTCAAGATCCCCAATTTTTACCACGTGTCTTAATTTTCCACAAAAATAAGCAAAAGATTACGGTTCATTAGTTTAGAATATATCTTGTGGCTATTAAATAAGAAATGTCAAAAGTTTTTAATTAAATAAAAACCCATCTTTCAATACCCTATATTTGTAATGCTATGAATGAAGGTGACGTATGAAAAACATTAGAAATTTTTGCATAATTGCCCACATTGACCATGGTAAAAGCACACTTGCCGATCGTTTATTAGATTTTACTGGATCTGTCAGTGAACGAGAAAAAAAAGATCAGCTTTTAGACAATATGGACTTAGAACGCGAACGTGGAATTACTATAAAGTCTCATGCAATTCAAATGGATTATACTTACCAAGGTAAAACTTATATTCTTAACCTGATCGATACTCCTGGACATGTAGATTTTTCATACGAAGTCTCACGCTCTATTGCAGCTTGTGAAGGTGCCTTGCTTATAGTAGATGCAGCACAAAGTATACAGGCCCAAACAATATCAAACTTGTATCTAGCGCTTGAAAACGACTTAGAAATCATTCCTGTACTTAATAAAATAGACCTGCCTTCTGCTAATCCTGATGAAGTAAAGGATGATATTGTAGATTTATTGGGCTGTACTAACGAAGAAATTATTCCTGCTTCTGCAAAAACAGGTCAGGGGATTCAAGAAATTTTAACGAATATAATAGAACGTATTCCCGCACCCACTGGCAGCGATGACAAACCTTTACAAGCATTGGTGTTTGATTCGGTTTATAATCCTTTTCGCGGAGTTGAAACTTATTTCAGAGTAATTAATGGTTCAATAAAAAAAGGACAGAAAATACAGTTTATAGCAACCCGAAAAAATTACTTCGCTGATGAAATAGGAACACTTAAACTAAATCAAGAGCCAAAAACAGAAATTTTTGCAGGAGATGTTGGTTATTTGATTACAGGAATTAAAGAAGCCAAAGAAGTAAAAGTTGGAGATACTATTACTAATCCAGAAAATCCTACTCTAGAGGCCATTGAGGGTTTTGAAGAAGTAAAACCCATGGTTTTCGCAGGAATTTATCCAGTTGATACTGAGGAATATGAAGAACTTCGTGCCTCTATGGAAAAATTACAGCTTAACGATGCATCTCTAGTATTTTTCCCTGAGAGTTCTGCTGCACTGGGTTTTGGTTTTCGTTGTGGTTTTTTAGGAATGCTTCATTTGGAAATTATTCAAGAACGTTTAGAGCGAGAGTTTAACATGACAGTTATAACTACTGTCCCAAATGTATCTTATCAAGCATTTACTAAAAAAAATCCGGAAGAAATTCTTTGGGTAAACAATCCCTCTGATTTACCAGACCCATCCTCTTTAGAAAGAGTAGAAGAGCCTTACATTAAAGCTTCAATAATAACCAAGTCAGAGTATGTTGGAAATATTATGTCGCTCTGCATTGAGAAACGGGGTAAAATAACCAACCAAAATTATCTTACACCAGAACGTGTTGAATTGTCTTTTGATTTGCCTTTGGCAGAAATAGTTTTTGATTTTTATGACCGTTTAAAAACAGTCTCTAAAGGCTATGCTTCCTTTGATTATAGCCCTAAAGGGATGCTACCTTCCAAACTGGTAAAAGTAGATATTTTATTGAACTCTAATCAGGTAGATGCGCTCTCTGCACTAGTTCATGCAGACAACGCTTATACAATCGGCAAGAAAATGTGTGAAAAACTACGTGAGCTAATTCCTCGTCAACAGTTCGATATTCCAATTCAAGCAGCCATCGGTGCAAAAATTATTTCTCGTGAAACCATAAAAGCTCTACGAAAAGATGTTACTGCAAAATGTTATGGCGGAGATATTACCCGAAAGCGAAAACTGTTGGAAAAACAGAAAAAAGGAAAAAAGAAAATGCGCCAAGTTGGAAATGTTGAAATTCCTCAACAAGCATTTATGGCTGTCCTTAAACTTAATGATTAACTTGATTTATATATAAAATCCTAATTATGTCACGATTTATATACATTACTTTTTTTGCTGCATTTTCTTTTCAGGCGATTGGACAAAATACTATCTTTCTATGGCCAGAGAAGGTTCCAAATCAAAGAGAAATTAATGAAAAAGAGGTGCAATTTGAAAATGATATTCTTAAAATCTCAAATGTTCAAAATCCTACTCTTGAAATTTACTTACCAGCTAAAAGTATTCGAACAGGAAAAGCTGTAATCATATTTCCTGGGGGAGGGTATCAATTTTTGGCATACGACTGGGAGGGAACAGATTTTGCAAAAGCACTAAACGCGAAAGGAATTGCCGCATTTGTACTTAAGTATCGCCTGCCTAACTCTAAGTCAATTATCGATCCGAAATGGGCTCCTTTACAAGATGCTCAAAGAGCAATTCGTTTAGTACGTGCTCATTCAAAAAAATGGGGAGTAAATTCAAATCAAATAGGTGTTATGGGCTTTTCTGCTGGAGGACATTTAGCATCAACGCTCGGAACCCTTTATAGTGAAAAAACCTTAAAGAACTATTTGGATTCAATTGATCAAATAAATGCTCGTCCTGATTTTATGGCTCTTATTTATCCGGTTATTTCATTCGATAAAAAGTATTATCATGGAGGTTCTAAAAATACTCTAATTGGACGCGATTCTAGCATTGAGCTGGTGAATAAATTCTCTACCAATCTAAACGTAAATGCTGATACACCTCCCACTTTTTTGCTTCATACTGCTGATGACCTTGCGGTTCCAGTACATAACAGTTTATTATTTTATGAGGCTTTAATCAAAAATAAAATTCCTGCTGAGATGCACCTTTTTCCAGTTGGGGGTCACGGTTTTGGATTGGCAAGAGGTAAGGGGGCTCTAGAAGAATGGCCAGATTTACTTTTCGATTGGATTCTAGGTTTAAACTAAAAATTACTATATTCCATGTATCGATATAAAGAGCAAACAGATACAAATTATGTCATTCAACCCTTTTAAAACACTTCTTTTTGGTTTTGCTTTTTCACCCTCTTTAAAGGCCAATGTTTTTGAAGTAACTCGGTTAGCTTCTTACTTCAATGCTTCATTACTTTTTGTCCATGTTGGAGAAAAAACAACTGAAAAAGAACGATCCTTCAAAGAGTTACTAAATGAGTGTCCTAATAAACCCAGAGCGATTAAGGTGCATTGGATTCAAGGAGAACCAGTGAAAATTTTAACTAAAACTTGTGAAGATTATAAAGTTGACTTGCTTCTTATTGGAGCTTTAAAGAGAGAGAATGTCTTAAAATATTATCTCGGTTCAATCGCAAGAAAACTAACTCGCAGAGCCCGATGCTCTGTACTTCTTATGCTTAACCCTTCTGTAGAACGCGAACCTTGTAAACACATCGTCGTAAATGGGCTTGAAAGTCCTCGAACAAAAGAAACTGTGGAGGCTTCATTTTATGTTGGACAAGCACTTACCGCTCATAAGATAACTCTTGTGGAAGAAATTAGTGAAGATAGGGTGGCTGTTTCCGTAAGTGATGACAAAAGTTTGAGAAAATCTGTCTTGAAAAAGGAAAAAATAAATCAAGAGGAGAAAATGCGGGTAGGTGACCTCGTAAAAAACATCCCACTTTCTGAAGAAGGTGGAGTGAAATGGGAAACACAAAGTATATTTGGAAAAAGGGGTTATTCCATAGGACACTACGCAAAAGTAGTTCGGGCTGATCTTTTGGTTATGAATGCTCAAGAAGAAAGTTCTTTTTTAAGTCGTTTTTTCCCAAGAGATCTAGAACATATACTTGCAGAGCTGCCAACAGACGTCTTAATTATTCAATCAGAAACGAATGTCTAAAGAAAATTCTACAGTTTCTTTCGTAAAAGAGTTACCACAAAATATTTTTGCTGGGTTTGTCGTTTCGCTAATTGCCTTGCCACTTGGATTAGGTCTTGCTATCGCATCAGAAGCACCTCCTTTGGCGGGGATTGTTGCTGCTGTTGCGGGGGGGTTTGTAGTTTCTGTTTTTGGTGGGTCTAATGTAACTATAGCTGGTCCCGGGAATGGCCTAGTAATTGTTTTACTCTCTGCCATTACAACATTAGGCGGAGGTGATTTGTATCAAGGCTACCTATATACTTTGGCCGCTATAATCATCTCCGGGATTCTTCTTTTTATTTTTGGTGTCTTGCGGATGGGAGCAATGAGTGAATTCTTTCCTGCCACAGCTCTTCAGGGTATGTTAGCAGCCATAGGTGTTGGAATTTTAGCAAAACAATTTCATCTCATGCTTGGGGTAAGATCTGTAAGTGGAAGCACAATAGAGCAACTAATCGCTATCCCCGAGTCAATTTTGACATTTGTTTATTCATTTCCTTTTGCCGGTATTCTTGGTTTTTTAAGTTTGGCTTTCCTGTTTTTGTACAGCCGTATTCGAAATCCGTATTTTCATCTTATCCCGGCTCCTATGTGGGTTGTAGTTGCTTCTGTGGGGATTGGCTATTACTATTCATTGGTATTGGATCAAACCCTTCCAATTAGTAAGAATTTACTCATCAACATTCCAGACAATTTAACCACCAACCTTCCTTCACCATTGTTTGATAAGGTTTTAGATTTAAATTTTATTGGTGTGGTTTTTTCAATAACGTTAGTAGCAATAATAGAATCATTATTAAGTATTAAGGCAGTAGACAAATTAGATCCAAAAAAAAGACGCTCTAATGTCAATAAGGACCTTCAAGCTTTAGGCCTTGCAAGTATTGTCAGTGGTTTTCTGGGGGGATTAAATGTTGTTACAGTTATCGCTAGAAGCTCTGTAAATGCTAACAATGGAGGAACTAATCGATCCGCAAACTTTTTTCATGCAACGTTTCTTGTCTTATTTATTTTACTATTGGGAAAACAAATTCAAATGATTCCGCTTACCTCACTAGCTGCCATACTCGTTTATACAGGATACAAACTTGCAGCACCAGAGAATCTATTCAAAATCTATAAAATTGGCCCAGAACAAGCGATAATATTCCTCGTCACTCTGGTAACCACTTTGTTGACTAACTTAATTACGGGAATAGCAATAGGTGTCTTATTTACTTTTCTAACCCACCTTTTCTTGAGTAAAAAAATTATGCTTTTTACCATGAATGTATTCAAGCCTAATGTGCTAATGTATCACGAGGAACAAACAGGAAATTATTATGTGAGTGTAAAAAATTTCTGCAGCTTTTTGAATTTCTTTCGCCTTAAAAAAAAGTTAGATCAAATCCCGGAAAGCGAACATGCAATTGTAGATTTTTCCCTATGTGACTTTGTGGACCATACTGTCATGGAAGGACTTAATGACTATCAACGCTCTTTTGGAAGAAAGTTGGGAATCTTTGAAACCATCGGTTTAGACATTCACGCATCGGAAACAGCACACCCTTTTTCCGTGAGAAAAAGCTTGCCAATAAATGCTCTTGTTGGTCTACAAAATTCATTATCCAATCGTCAAAAAAACTTAAAGGCCTTAAGCGATCAACTTGAATGGGTATACGTCCCAGAGATTGACAGCAATCCAAAAAGTTTAAATAAGTTCTTGTTTTTTGAATCAAAAGTTATTAATTACAGCATTAATACACTAAGAGATAGAAAAAATAATTTCTCAATTTTTGACTTATATTATTCAGAAGGCGCCTTTATAACTAAGGAGGATTTAAAAGCTACTTTTTTACTGTTTTTGAGTCCCATACCAATTCCTGTCTTTGTTTTGGATAAGGAGGACTTTAAAACCGCTTTATATCAATTAGCTGGTTTTGATGATATTAATTTTAGTAAACACCCTGATTTTTCTAAACGTTTTCACCTTGTCGGAAATAATGTTAAAGAAATTCGAAAGCTCTTTAATTCGGAAATTATTTATTTCTTTGAAAGTCATCCCTTTTTCCATATAGAATCAAATGGTGAGGGGCTTCTAATAAAAGGGAAGAATAGACTCTCTAGTCTACAAGAGGTGAAAATTATGCTCACCTTCGCTAAAGATTTTTTCCAACTTCTTCAAAAGAGCTCAAAAAATAAGCTAATATGAAGTTACATAGGATTGAAGCTGGAAACTTTAAATTAGATGGAGGGGCAATGTTTGGTGTCGTTCCAAAAGTAATTTGGGAACGTACTAATCCCGCAGACAAAAATAACCACATTGAAATGTCCTGTCGTTGTCTGTTAGTTGAATTATCGAATCGATTGATTTTAATAGATACTGGGATGGGCAGCAAACAGAGTAATAAATTTTTTGGTCATTACCACCTATGGGGGTCACACTCATTAGATAAATCATTAAATAAAGCTGGGTTTCATCGAAATGATATAACGGATGTTTTTTTAACGCATCTTCACTTTGATCACTGTGGGGGTGCAATAGCCCATAACTCGAAAGGACTACTTGTTCCTGCATTTAAAAATGCGCATTTTTGGGTCCATCGCTCTCATTGGGAATGGGCTAATAGTCCCAATCCAAGAGAAAAAGCTTCTTTTCTTAGTGAAAACATTGTTCCTTTAAAAGAAAGTGGCCAGCTTAAGTTTATTGAAGGTAATGGAGGTTTGCTTTCAAATACACCCTTTCCCTTTTCAATTATATTGGTGAATGGACATACTGAAAAACAAATGCTTCCAGTTATAGAATATCAAGGGAGGCGAGTTGTTTATGTTGCAGATCTTATTCCTACAGTAGGTCATTTACCAATACCATATATTATGGGATATGATACCCGTCCTCTATTGACTTTAAAAGAAAAGCGTCTTTTTTTAGATGTTGCAGTAAAAGAAGAAACACTTTTGTTTTTTGAGCATGATCCCTATCATGAACTAATTTCACTAAAAAAGACAGAAAAAGGTGTCCGCATGAAGGAACAATATCATTTGGATTCTTATTTTAGCAGCTGTTAAGCCCGTATCAAGTCAAAAATTAAACAAAAATGAAACGCCTTTTACTCCAAATACTTGCAATTCTAGGTTCGATAAATATCAGTGGTCAATATTGGCAACAAGCTGTCGACTATAAAATGAATGTGTCTTTAGATCCCAAAACAGCAAATTATTCAGGAACACAAAACTTAATCTATACCAACAATTCTCCAGAAACACTTAATAAAGTATTTTATCATTTGTATTTCAATGCCTTTCAGCCTGGAAGTGAGATGGCTGTGCAGCTCAGAAATTCTCCTGACCAAAACACCCGTTTTGCCAAAAGCTTGGATAGTCTGACTATAGAACAACAAGGATTTTTAAAAGTCTCCAATTTAACTCAAGACGGCATAGCTTTAAAAACTGTTTTTTCAGAAACAATTCTTGAAGTAACACTCAATAAGCCTATTCCGCCGGGCGGATCATCTACCCTAAAGCTCTTTTTTAATGGACACGTTCCTGATGTGATTCGTCGAGCAGGTAAAAATTCTTCTGAAGGAGTGGCCTTTTCTATGGCTCAGTGGTACCCAAAAATAGCAGAATATGATCTTGAAGGGTGGAATATCGATCCTTATATAGGAAGAGAATTTCACGGAGTGTGGGGGAATTTTGATGTAAAAATCACCTTAGACAAGAATTATTTGGTGGCAGGCAGTGGATATCTTCAAAATCCAGACGAAATTGGAAAAGGATACTCGGATAGAAAACGTCCCAAAACAAAAAAAGGAAAAATAACTTGGCATTTTATCGCGCCAAATGTACATGATTTTACATGGGCTGCCGATCCAGATTACATCCACGACACTTACCCTGGTCCTAATGGAGTAACTTTACATTTTTTCTATAAAGATAATCCTGAAATCATCAAAAATTGGAAAAAACTCCAACCTCACACAGCACAGATGATGGTATACTTTAATGAAAAAATTGGTCCTTACCCATACGATCAATACTCTGTTGTTCAGGGCGGGGACGGGGGAATGGAATATGCTATGTTAACATTAATAACAGGAGGAAGAAAATATGGTTCGCTTTTTGGTGTAACAGCTCATGAATTGGCTCACTCTTGGTTTCAACATGTATTAGCAACAAATGAAACCAAACACGAGTGGATGGATGAAGGATTTACATCTTTTATCTCAACTCTTGCCACAAACGAAATTTTAGAAGAAAAAAAAGAGTTTCCTCTTGAAGGGTCGTACCAAGGATATTTTCAGCTGGCCTCTTCTGGTGGGGAAATGCCGCAAAGCACGAACGCTAACCGTTATTACCACAACTACGCCTATGAGAGAAGTGCTTATAGTAAAGGGGCTGTATTTCTTGGTCAATTAGCCTATCTTATTGGTTTTGAAAAATTATTTGATGTCCTAAGGGCTTATTATAAAGATTGGAAGTTTAAACATCCTCTTCCAAACGATTTTAGAAGAATTGCTGAGCGTATTTCTGGGCTTCAGCTTCAGTGGTATCTAACTGATTGGACACAAACTACCAATAAGATTGACTACGGAATTACTTCAATTGAAAGCATGGGTTTAACAACTTCTTTGAAACTACAGCGCATTGAATTGATGCCTATGCCCCTTGAGATTCTTGTGGTTTTAAAAAATGGTGGGGCTGAGTTGCATTACATTCCTATTTCATTGATGAGGGGAGAAAAAGAAAATCCTTACCAAATGGATTGGACTATTCACCCAGATTGGGCATGGTCTCATTTAAATTATTCTCTTAATCTCAAACATCCAAAAGACGAAATAGAAGCGATTATTATTGACCCGAGCAACTTGATGGCTGATGTAGATAAAAGCAATAATTATTATGCTTCTCCCAAAAAATGATTTTAAATTAAGGCGTCTAAAAAGTAAAATTAAAATAGATCAATTGTTTGAAAATGGTGGTGTTTTTCAAACAAAATCTTTGCTTCTAAGAATCATTACAGATAAATCATCTCGATTTCTAGAGTTTGGTGTCTCTGTTTCAAAAAAATCCTTTAGCCGGGCCACAGAAAGGAATCGCATTAAAAGACAATTGAGGTGGGCTATGACGAATCAGAAGGGGAAATTGTTTTTTCCTGGTTGTTGTATGTTGATTTATACTGGTAAAACAATTCCTCGCTCTGATTCCTTATTTCAAGACTTAGAGGGGATTTTAAAAAACATTAACCACTAGAGCTTTTTTTTATCATACTTATGTGGGGTATCCCGTCTTCAAAATAACTTTTTCCTTCCTTTTGAAATCCATGTCGTTTATAAAAATCTTCTAAGTGTGCTTGTGCAGAAATTTTTATGTGCTCTTTAGGATGGTTCTTTTCAATGGTTTCTATACAAAATTTTACCAAATCATGGCCAAGTTTTTTTCCCCGACATGCTTTTAAAATTACTATTCTACCTATTACGATATAATCTGAATTGGGGTTCCTGTTTCTAATTATTCTTGCATAAGCGGCAAGAATGTTTTTCTCTAAACCTAAAACATGAAATGCGTCTATGTCATTTCCATCAATGTCTTGGTATACACAGTTTTGCTCTACAACAAAAACCTGTGATCGAAGTGCATAAAGATCGTGGAGTTCTTGAGTGTTTAAATCTGTAAATTTTTTAACTATAAAGGAAATCATTAATTACAAGGGATTTTTTCTACTCTTCCTTGGTGTCTTCCTCCCTCAAAAGGTGTCGTTAGAAATACGTCCACCATTGCTATGGCCTGTGGTAGAGAAAGATGCCTTGCGGGTAAGCTTAAAATATTCGCATTATTATGTTGTCTTGCTAATAGGACCAGGTCTATATTCCAACATAAAGCAGCGCGAATTTTTTTGTGTTTGTTCGCGGTCATTGCTGCACCATTTCCACTTCCACAAATAATAATTCCCCTTTCTGTTTTCCCGCTTGATACTTCTTCTGCAACCGGATGTATGAAATCGGGATAATCGACACTTTCATTTTTGTCTGTTCCATGGTTATTGACTTTATGCCCTTGTTCTTCTAGAAAAGAAACTATTGCCTGCTTAAATTCTGGACCGGCATGGTCATTACCTATGCTGATTTTCATTTATTATAGTTTATTATAAAAATAATAAAGAAAATTCACGTACTTACTAGCCGTTAATTTCTTTATTCATTTATTGTTGACAAGATTTAAAAACGTTTTCTTTTTAAAATGGTTTTTTTTTTACTTAAAAAAAATCATTTACATAAAACAAAAAAATATAATTATTTATAATTTTTAGTAACCAAAAAAAGCAATAATTATAAACACAAAAGGATGAAAAAAATAATTTTTTTATCCTCATAAACGTTTATAAAAAGATAGTTTATAACTCTATAATTCATTGATTATCATTTTAAAGAGGTTTGTATAATCGGTTAAAAAAGAAGTATCTTTTAATTTTTCTTTTAAAAAAAAGAAAAAGAAAGTTATTTTATTAATATTATTAACACCCTATATATATCATCATTTCTATAATAAAAAAAAAATAAAGATATTTAATGATGTTAACTGTGTTAATAAGTCATCTTCTGGTGGCTTATGCTTTTAATATGATGTAAAAATTCATGTCAAAAAAGAAAAACGAAAACAAAAGATTACAGAAAAAAATACTTTCTCTATTCAAATCTAACCCAAGAAAAGTTTTTAATTATAGGCAGATATCCGGTATCCTTGATATTAAAGATACTATTGGAAGAAATAATATTATTCGTGTTCTTAATATACTAAATCACCTTCAGCAGATTAAAGAAGTAGAAAAAGGAAAGTTTATTTTTTGTATAACTCTTGAAAAAACTTATAAAGCAACGCTGCATATTCTTCCAACGGGCAAAGGTAAAGTACATTTACAGGAAAAAGAAGAAGAATTTCTTATTCCAAAAAAGTTTTTAAACAGAGGGTTAGATGGTGATCTTGTTACTGTTAGTGTCCATAAGGGAGAAAAAACAAACCATGCTCATGTAGAAGAAATAATAAAAAGAAAGACTAATGAATACGTTGGTGTGTTTGAAAGAAATAAAGATTTTGGTTTCGTTTTATGTACAAGAGGGACTATGTATACTGATATATTTATACAAGCGAACGAATTAAAGAATTTTAGAACAGGAGAAAAGGTAGTTGCCATTGTTAAAAGTTGGGATCAAGGAAAAGAAGCGCCTAATGGGAAAATAATTAAATCCTTAGGAACGGAGGGTGAAACAGATACGGAAGTTCTTTCTATTCTTCATGAGTATGGCCTTCCTTATAAGTTTCCTCATTTAGTAGAAAAAGCAGCAAAAAGTATTACTTATAAAATTGACCAAGAAGAAAATGAAAAAAGAAGAGACTTTAGAAAAGTGCTTACATTTACTATTGACCCGCAAACGGCAAAAGACTTTGATGACGCTTTATCTTTCAAAAAGAAGGGAAAAGAACATTATGAAATAGGTATCCACATTGCAGACGTTTCTCATTATGTTAAACCGAATAGTCTTTTAGATAAAGAAGCATATGAACGAGGAACATCAGTTTATTTAGTTGATAGGGTTGTACCTATGTTACCTGAGATCCTGTCAAACAATCTTTGCTCTTTAAAACCAAAAGAAGAAAAATATACTTTTTCTGCGGTTTTCACTCTTGATAAAACAGGAGAGATAATAGCGGAATGGTATGGGAAAACTGTGATTAATTCAGACCATCGCTTTTCTTATGAAGAGGTTCAGTATTTATTAGACAAAGAAACGAGAACGGTAGAAGCAGACGTCTCACTAACGAAAAAAAAATATATAGTTAAAGAAGAAATATTTGAAGCACTAGTTACTTTAGACTATTTAGCTAAAAAACTTAGAAATGAAAGAATAAAAAAAGGTGCTATTTCTTTTGAAAGGGTTGAAGTAAATTTTAATTTAGACCAAGCGAAAAAACCAGAATCTATTTTTTTTAAAACCTCTAAAGACTCAAACAAACTTATAGAGGAATTTATGCTTCTTGCTAATAAAAAAGTAGCTTCACTAGTTTTTTCAAACAAATCAAGCCATTCCTTTGTATATAGAGTTCATGATTATCCGGACGAAGAAAAGCTCTTAAATTTAAAACAAACAGTCGCTTCTTTTGGATATAATTTCAAACCATTAAAAAAAAACATAAGTAAAACGATTAATAATTTACTTAAGGATTGTAATGGGAAAAAAGAACAAAACCTGATAGACACCCTTATATTAAGAAGCATGTCTAAAGCGGAGTATTCTACAAATAATATTGGACACTTTGGCCTAGCTTTTTCTTATTACACTCACTTTACATCACCAATTCGTAGATATCCTGACATATTAGTGCATAGACTATTACAGGCATATTTACAAAATAAGAAAAGTCAATCAAAAGAAATATTAGAAGAGTCTTGTAAACATTCTTCATTTCGTGAACAACTGGCAACAAAAGCAGAAAGAGAATCGATTAAGTACATGCAAATGGTTTTTATGCAAGAAAAAATTGGGAAAGAATTTTTTGGTGTAATTTCAGGGATTACAGATCGTGGTATTTACGTTGAAATTATAGAAAACAAATGTGAAGGAATGATCCGTTTAACAGATTTCAAAACAGATTTTTACCATGTAGACATTAAAAACCACTCAATAGTTGGTAAACGCACAAATAAGGTTTACCATCTAGGGGATTCAATTAAAATAAAAGTAAAAAAAGTTAATGTTCAAAAAAGATTCTTAGACCTTACCCCGG
>MDTG01268700.1_pt1 | contig 15656 bp, 11 predicted proteins | sample 811421 | NCBI WGS metagenome assembly MDTG01 (sample SAMN05326645, study PRJNA326480) | marine metagenome | isolation source: seawater | place: Pacific Ocean: South East | collected 2011
GCCACATATAAAAGTTTAAAGTTTGAACGTCTGCAATCAACCGAAATTTGATCTTCCGTGAAATAAAATTTTAATTTTTCATTAAATAAATTTTTACTTTTAATTGCATCTTGCGAAACGAACAAACTAGAATCTTGCAACACTTCTGATATAGAGGTTTCATTCTGTGATTTAATTGTTTTATTTTTTCTTGCTTCAAAAATTTTTAAAATAAATCCAAAAAAAGTGAAGCTCTCAAAAATCTCCCATAATGTAAATTCATTTTTCCGTATGATATCAACCTTCCCATCTGGTCTTATACTTTTTGGCGCGATCATTCCTATATTTTCATGCATACCAAAATGATTAACTATTTTTTGAACAATATTTTTTTTAGGGAAAACTATATCATTACTTATTATGCCATAATAATCGGCATTAACTTTTTTTATCATGTTATTATAGGAAGATGTAAATGATTGATTCTTTTTATTTTTAATTAAAATACAATCCTTAAACTCATTTTTAAGCATTTTAAATGTGCCATCTGTTGATCCATTATCGCATACAATTATTTTAAGAGAAAAATCACCTACTTGCGATAATAAAGATTCTAAACATTTACGAACAATATCAAACCCATTATAGGATAATACACAAAGTGCTACTGTTTTTTTTTTCATTACAAATAAAGTCCTGAGAACGTATTCAATTCCCCTAAAATATAATTTAATTCAACATCTGTTAATTCAGGGTGAAGAGGAAGAGTGCAAATTTGTTCATATATTTTTTCTGATATAGGAGTATCACCATAATATTTATTAAACAATGGCTGCTGGTTAAGTGGTGTAAAATGAACACCTGTAGAAATACCTTTTTGAGAAAAGTATGAAATTAATTTGTCTCTTTTTTGAGTTTTTACACCAAAAAGCCAATAGGAGCTAGTCCCATCATTTATATTTGAATAAGGTAATAAAGACTTTATGCCTTTAATATTTTTTAAACCTGCAAGGTATTTTTTTATTATTTCGATTTTATTTAGATTAAAATTATCTAATTTTTTAAGCTGAGCAGTACCAATTGCTGCAGCTAAATTATTCATGTTGTATTTGTAACCAAGAATCGAAATTTCGTAAAACCAATGGTTGGCAGATGAAAACCTATTATCAACTTTTCTTTTCCATGTATCTTTATCGATTCCAACCCACCTCATAGCTTTAGCTGGTTCTATAAGATCTTTATCATCTGAGCATAGCATACCACCATCTCCAGTAGTCATCCCTTTTTTTTCTTCAAATGAATAACATCCAATATCTCCCCATTTACCAAGCTTTCTCCCTTGGAATTTTCCTCCCTGCGTGTGTGCACAATCCTCAATTACTTTTAACCCTTTCGTTGACGCTATTGATATAATTTTATCCATCTCACACGGCTCACCTCCGTAATGGACAGGTATTATTGCTACTGAGTTTTTTGTGATTTTTTTTTCTAAGTCTTCAATATCCATAACCATTGTATTTGGATTAATATCTACAAAAACAGGTTGCAAATTATTATAAAGTACTGCTGTTGCCGTTGATGCGAAGGTCATACTAGGGACTAGAACTTCTTTACCCCTATTAAATCTAAATAGTGCTAACGCTAAATGAAGAGCTGCAGTAGCTGAGTTAACTCCAATCGAAGAACGATAGTTAAACTTTTCTGACCAAGCGTTTTCAAATTCATTAACTTTTTCTCCGAGTCCTAGCCAAGATTGTTGAAATATTTTTTCAATTTCCTCTAATTCTTCATTCCCTATACTTGGTTTAAATAAACGTATATTCATTATTTTTCTCTTTTAAATTTTTACAAATTAAAAGTATCATTAATTTCACTTATATGCTTAAAACTCTTATCCCTATCAGAAAGTATTGGATTCGAAATAGGCCAATCAAAATCAATACTACTCCATAAAATACCGTCATCATGTTTTCTATCATATACTTTAGACTGATTATAAACCATAATCGTATCATCTTCTAGCGCTAAGAAACCATGACCAATACCAGGTGGAATTAATAGAGAATTCTTATTTTCGGATAAAATCAATGATTTAACCTTTTTGAATGTTGGCGATTGAACTCTTAAATCAACAAGTACATCCAAGACTGCCCCTTTAACTACATAAATAAGTTTTGAACAATGATATGGTGGAACTTGAAAATGCATGCCTCTTAGAACATTTTTTTTTGAAATAGAGTAGTAGATCTCTTCAGTAGCGATTGCTTGCCTTCTTGTATTTTGGGTAAAAGGTTTAACAAAAGTGCCTCTATTGTCTTGGACCTTATCAGTTTTAATTAGAAATAAATCTTTAATTTCTAATTCATTGAATAAATGATAAATAATGTTAAAATTCTCCAAGAAATTTTTCAAAAGTCGATATTACGTATTTCATCATTTTCTCAGTTAAACCAGGATATACGCCAATCCAAAAAGCATTGTTCATTATCATATCGGTATTTTCTAAACTAGATACTATTCTATGGTTTTTATTTATATATGCTGGCTGCTTGATCAGATTACCACCAAACAACATCCTTGTAGCAATTTTATTTAGTTCTAAAAAACGAACTAACTCATCCCTAGAAAAAGGTGTGTCATCCCGAACAATTATTAAAAATCCGAACCAACTTGGATCGGAGAGTTCATGCTTTTCAGGAAGTATAAAAAAATTTTCATATTTTTTAAGCCCTTTGAAAAAAAAATCATGATTGAATTTTCTTTTTTTTGTAAAATCATCAATCTTGTCAATTTGAACCGAGCCAACAGAAGATTGTAAATCTGTTATTTTTAAATTATATCCAATATGAGAATAAATATATTTATGATCATATCCTTTTGGCAATGCTCCTAAATCCCAGTTAAATCTTTTCCCACAAGTATCATCAACTCCAGATGGGCACCAACAATCTCGGCCCCAATCTCTAAATGATTCTACAAGTTTCTTAAGTGATGAACTATTAGTATTAATAGATCCTCCCTCACCAGCAGTAATATGATGAGGCGGGTAAAAACTTTGTGTAGAAAGGTCTCCAAAAGTTCCCGTTTTTTTACCTTCCCATGTAGATCCCAAAGCATCACAATTATCTTCAATTAACCAGAGGTTATTGTGCTTCGCAATCTCAACTACGGATTCTAAATTAAAAGGATTTCCTAAAGTATGAGCAAGCATGATTGCTTTTGTTTTACTAGATATAGCTTTTTCTAAATCATTAATATTAATATTTGCAGTTTTATCGTCGATATCACAGTAAACTGGAATCAAAGAATTTTGATAAATTGGATTTACTGTAGTTGGAAATCCAGCAGCGACAGTAATTACCTCATCGCCCTCTCTTAACCTTCTATCTTTTAATTTCTCAGAAGTTAATGCAGAAATAGCTAATAAATTAGCAGATGAACCTGAGTTTGTTAAAATAGAATGTTTTATTCCTAGGTAGGAGGAAAGTTTTTTTTCAAACGTCTCGGTAAACCTACCAGAGGTTAACCAAAAATCTAATGATGCATTTACCAATGCAACTCCCTCATTATAATCATATACTCTTCCTGAGTAATTAACATAATCCACATTTTCTTTGAAATTTTTACTTTTTTTATATTTTTTGAAATATTCTTCGGTAAGGTCCGTTATTTTCTTCCTTAAATTTTTTTCCCCTTGATTTATCATATTTTAATTACTCCACTTAATCTGTTTTTCTCTTCCAATTCGACAATACCTACTAATCATTTCTTTTCTATTATTAATAGCTAATCCTCCATTTAAATCTGACATGTATCCATTATGAACAAATCTTATTGTTTCATGAAAGGATAATAAAGGATACCAATTTAACAAGTTTTTTGATTTTGATATATCTAAGCCCAAAATAGAGTGTTCTTTATTTTCGCCTTTATCGGTACTCAAAATAAAATCTAAACCCCTTTCAAATTCTTTTATTTTTTTTACAACATCTAATACAGAGCAATTATCATTTCGTGGACCAAAGTTCCAAGCACCTTGGTATTCTTTGCCATTCTCAAATAAATGATGAGCAAGAGTCAAATAACCACTTAGAGGCTCCAGAACATGCTGCCAAGGCCTTGTATACGAAGGATTCCTGACTTTCACAGTTTTTTTACCGATGATTGATCTAAAAATATCTGGAACAATTCTAAAATTTGCCCAATCACCTGCTCCTAATACATTACCTGCTCTAGCTGTAGCAATGAAAGGAAAGTCTCTATTTGCAAAATAACTTTTTATGTATGACTCCGTAATCAACTCTGAAATACTTTTAGAGCAGCTATATGGATCAGTCCCACCTAGTTCATCACTTTCTCGATAGCTCCATAGCCAATTTTGATTTTTGTAACATTTATCACTAGTGATATTTATTGCAACTTTTATAGACGAACAATTTCTGACAGATTCAAAAAAATTTACAGTTCCCATAACATTGGTTGAAAAGGTGGTATATGGGTCTTTAATGGAATCTAAAACTATCGGCTGAGCTGCTAAATGAAAAGCAAAATCAGGTTTTACTTGCTGAAAAAATTTAGATAAATCTTCCCTATTTCTGATATCCCCATCTTTGTGATTAATGATACCTTCTAAGCCACATAAGTTGAAATTATCCATTTTATTTTCAGCCGGTAGTGAATAGCCATATACATCTGCTCCTAACTCTTTCAACCAAATAGATAGCCAAGTACCTTTAAATCCTGAATCTCCAGTTATAATAATTTTTTTATTTTTAAAAATACCAGCAAACATCTTACCATACCTTCCAAAAGGCACCACCTTTGTCCCAAAGACTATTTAAATTAACAACATCTTGCTCAACATCCATGCAACGCCATATTGAGTCATGCTTGTAAACCATTACTTGACCTTCTTTTGCAAGGTTTTCTAATGCTCCATATTCTAGATCACAATCTTGATCAGTTGTTAGATGATCAAAGATTTGATCGTTAAAAACCATAAATCCACCATTAATAAGTCCTGTAGTGAATTTTGGTTTTTCTTCAAATGATTTAACTATCCCATTCTTTTCAGAAAGCTCTCCAAAACGTGCTGAGGGTTTCACCCCAGTAAGAGTAATCAACTTTCCATGGTCGAGATGAAATTGCACGGATTTTTTAATATCAACATCAGCAAGACCATCACCGTATGTAAGTAAGTTAGTTTTTTCAGAAAGAAAAGGCTGGATTAATTTTAACCTAGCACCTTTCAAAGTATTTAATCCAGTATCTACTAAAGTTACATTCCATTCTTCATTTGAATTTCCATGAAATTTGATATCCCCTGTGGATAAATTTTTTGTTATGTTCTGATTATATAATTCATAATGTAAGAAATAATCTTTTATAAGATGGCCCTTAACTCCCAATGCAATTACAAAATCATTAAATCCATAATAAGAATATATCTTCATAATATGCCAGAGGATTGGCTTGCCGCCAATCTCTACCATAGGTTTTGGTATTTTATCGGATAAATTACCTAATCTACTACCCCAACCTCCTGCAAGTATTACAACTTTCATTTTTTAATCGAATATTTTCGCTTCAAAAAAGGTGTCAATTCGTCAAGATTCTTCTTCAAATTCTCTTTTGATTTTTTTATTAACTTTTTATTATCCAAATCTATTTTATCCGCTCTTGATACACTTAAAAGCTTAACAATTATTATCGAACATAAAACACTAAAAACTATAGATAGTAAAATAATAAATAATTTTTTTGGCGCAACAGGAGAGAACGCCTTTGATGGAGGGTCTACAATAATGATATAATCAGAATCTTTAACCTCTTCAATTTTTGCAGTCTCGAGCTGTTGCTTCAAGCTTGTGAAAACTCCAGTTAGAACACTAACTTCTCGTGACAATCTCATTTGCTCTAACAGAAGACTAGGTGAATTAGTAATTTGTCTATTATTAGTATTAAAATTCTTCAAATTCTCTTCAGCAAATTCTAGTTCTTTGAAAGTTTCTTTAATTCTTTCTTCAATAAAAAAACGAGTTTTGCTAACTTTTTCTTTGTTAAAATTTGATTGATGTCTGTCAAGCATATCTAATAAGGAGTAGTTAATTCTTTCTGCTAAAACTCCTTCATTAGCTTCAACATTAATACTAAATACACCAGTTTTAACATTTTCATTAATTGAGATCTGCTTTTTGAGCCTATCTATTGCAATATGCTCTATTCTTTCTTCATTTATATTTTTTTTAACATCATAAGTAAGGATATCAAGCAATCTTTCTTCCTTGCCTGTTTTTTTTGAATGAAATCTTTTCTTTATCACATTTTTTAATAGGGTTGTACTTTTTATTACATCAGGATAAGCCCAGTTAGTTTGTTTTTGAAAGCCTGGTAAATTAATTCCAAATTGAGCAGCAATAGACATAGCTTGTCCACTACCGCCACTGCTAGTAGATGCTGACATTATTTTCGAGGTGGATAAATAAGTCGGTTCTGCGAAAAATTGAATATATAAGAGTGAAAGAATTAAAGATACAGTTGGAAATAATAAAACATATTTAAAATAGACTGAAATTTCGTAGCAGAAACGGATTAAAGTATTAAGATTCATATTGAAACATTTTCGAAGTCGATTTCTTATTAGCGGTTGGCGATCCAAATAATTGAAACGGCCTGAACAAAGTTGGATATAATAGCTGTTAATTCCTTCATGTATTCAGTGTAATTAAAATCATCTTTTTCTTTTTTCTTGGATATAATAATTGTAGACCCTTCCAAAATCTTATGATTACCAAAAACTGGGGAATACTGTAAAGATTTACCATTTGAAAGCCTAACATATATCTCATCTTTTTCAGCATTTTTTGTTAAACCTCCGGCGTTTTTAATAAAATATTTAGTCTTGGCATTTTCTTTATAAAGATATGCTCCCGGATCGTTAACCTCGCCATAAACATAAACTAAATCTGTTTTAGAGTTAACAATTAAACTATCTCCATTTAAAATTGAAAAATCATTTTTTTTCCAAATTTTATTATCATAATTACGCAAATCTAATCTTATTTTTTGGCCATTCCGTATAAGAATTGAGGACTCTAAAGAAGCATTGTAATTAAATCCACCTGCTCTAAGAATTATTTCATTTAGTATTGCTTCTTTTTTATCTAATGGATACTCTCCAGGATATTTAACTGAACCTAAAACTGTTATTTTTGGAAAAACATCAATATTTTTTTTTGACTTAACAATTATAACATCATTTGGCTTCAAGGAAAAATCTGAAATATAATCCAGATAATTCTTTGTTACTATATTTGAAGGAAAGTATTTCTCATCCTCGAAATCGATAATATCTATATGTTCAACTTCTGCTAAAATATCCTTATTATCTTTTTTCCTAATTATTTCAATTTTGAAATCAGTTTCATCTTCTTTAAATCCACCTGACTCTAAAATTAAATCTTTCAAATTCATATTAGTCTTATAATCATATGATCCAGGATTAGAAACACCTCCCGTTATCCGAACTTGCGCATAAGTCATAAAAAGATTTTTTGAATATAATCTTATTTGGTCGCCAGGCTTAAGACTATGATTATCCTCTGATTCAACATTATTTTTAATATTATTAATATTAAACTTAATAATTGTTTTATTAATTCTATCTCTCTCATATCTTATAAGATCACCTCTTTCTAAATAAGTATTATCTAAAAAGATTTGATCATTTAATACCCCAGATTTAAATAAAATATCAGAAATTTTCATATTGTCTTTAAAAAGTTCATAAGCTCCAGGGTTTTTAACATCTCCGCTTATAGAGACGTATCTTTTACCACCCTCAACTTTAGATCGGTTATAAAATATTATTTCGTCATTAGGCTCTAAAGGAAATGCAAATAGCCCTTTTTTTTCCAAAACTAAAGACAAATCAAATGGGATTATTTTTTTATTATCACCGCCTGTTTTTCTAATTAACTCTGCTCTTTGCAAAAATATATTATCTTTAATTGTTGTATCGATGATACCAGATCCAGATTTAAATGCCAAATCATAAAGTGTCATGTCTTCTTTAAAAACATAGAACCCTGGATTTTTTACAGGACCCTGAATAGATACAAATTTTGGAGTCTTCATTTCTGAAATACTGTAAACTTTTATCTTATCTCCGCCAACTAAAGATATGTTATGCAATTTATCATCTTCTAGAATTTTATTTAAACTCAACTTTACTAACCTTTCAGTTAAATCAGAATTGATTCGTAGTAAATCAATCCTTTCAAGATAAGCGTCGCCTAGCAAACTATCGGCTTCTAAAATTAATTGTCTAACAGTTAGAGATTCTTTAATCTCGTACTTCCCAGGTCTTTTCACAGCACCTACTATTTCAACAACATTTTGCCGTTGATCCTGAATGGAAAAAACCTCGATATTATCTCCATTAAATAATTCAATTTTATTTTTACTATTGTCCCATTCAGTTAAACTAATATCCTTAAAAACTCTTTCAGCCCCAATTTTTTTTCTTTGAGAAGGAGGCACAATCCGATCAATCTGAGCTCTTTTAAAATATGCATTAATTTTCAACCCACCAGCAATTTTTACAAGGTCTTCTAGTGTTTCATTTGGTTTAAGTTCATATATGCCAGGTCTATTAATAGCTCCTAAAATCGAAACGGTTTTTAATCTTTTTGGAATGAAAACCACATCATCTAATTGCAGTTTTTCATCTTTAATTTTTTTTCCTGTTAATAGAAAATCATAAAAATCAACGGATGCAACTTTTTTATTATTTCTAATAAGCTGAATATCTCTTAATGTACCAGATATAGAAGGTCCATTAAAGTAATACAAACAAGAGAAAAGCGTAGATGAAGGACTCACCACATAGGCTCCTGGCTGACGTACTTCTCCAACTACTTGTATTCTTAATGGCCTCAAATTACCAAGACTTATATCAAGAAAGGTCGTTGCTTTTCCATTCAGTGGGCTTAGTGTTGCATAAGATTTGGATAGCACCTTAAAAAGCTTTGACTCTAGCAAACTAAGATTTAGTCCATTAACAAAAACCTGACCCACTTGAGGGATAAAAATAAAGCCCTCACGATTTACGGCAAAAACTTCTCTAAATTGGGTTTCCCCCCACATCATTACAATTATTTCATCTCCTGGACCAATTAGATAATTTGGATCTACTGCACCAGTAGTGGAAGTCTGGAAAATCGATGGATCATTTTTAAAAATTTCATAACCAAAATATTTTGTATTCTTATCATTCCCATTTTTTGAGAGTTCATTCATCCAACTTTCGAAGGAATCATTATTTTGTTCTTGAATCCCTTCCTGTTCCTTGAACATTTCATCGTCATCTGTTTTTAATTTAGAATTCTGTTGAGATGGCTTGTTTTGCTGTAAATTTTTATTTTCTTTGTTTGATGAATTACTTATTGTTTTTTCTTTGTCTCTTATTTTCTCCTTTTGGATTACACTTTTTATTTCGGAATCAGAGTATCCTTTTTCCTTCGCAACTTTTTTTGCCTGCTCAATTGATATATTATTCTGCTTCATATATTGTTTGACTTGGTCAATTTGAGCTTGATTTTGACTATACAAAACTCCAAGGCAAATTAGTTTTAAAAGTATATTAAATATTTTTTTCATTTTTCAAACCTAAGTATCCTGTTGGATTATCATCAAAATATGCTTTTTCTATGTCATTATAGGTATACATCGCAACCCAACATTCTTTTAATTCAGACTGAGAAAATTGATCTACTTTCCCAGTCGCAAGCCTTTTACCTTTGATTGAATCCTTATAAAAACAAATGATTATATTTGAATATTGACTGTTTTTTCTCCTTAAATCTTCGCAAAGGATTTTTAGTGAATTAGAATTATAAAATTTATTGACAGTGATAAAAAGCTTTACTTGAGAAAAGGAGTTCCCAAGCTCTTCGACCCTTTCTACATTGTATTTAAAAAGCTTTGGATTATAACCATTTGATATTTGATTATCGACCTGCTGTTTAGAAGAAACAATTAGGTCCTTTTCTTTAGGTTCAGAAATTGTTTCAGCTGGAGAATAACTTTTTTTATGAAGCGAATCTACTTTAGCATCAATTTGATAAGGAGTTTCTTCAGGTACTGAATCAATAGGTATTTGGATTTTTGGATTTATAAATAAGTATTTGAAAGAGATTGACGCTATCAAAAACAAAAAAATTATATATTTAAGATTTGACAAATTTTTAAAAAAATTTTTTTTATTCAACTTTTTCAAGTAAAACAAATCGAGTCTCTGCTGCTCTAAAATAGCTTTTTGTCTGTTTTTTGTACCCAATGAATGAAATATTTTTTTATCTTTTTTACCTGTCTTATCATTAAACAAGTATGTCTGATAATAAAAATATCCGTCTCTTCCTTTTCTGTATATACTACTCATGTTAAAAGCTACGGCTGGCTATATTCCTTAAATTAATTAATAACTACCATACAACTACCTTATAAATTTTACTATAATTTTAACACAATTCCACTTTTTTTTAACTACCAATGCATAATAATTTTCACATTCGGATAAATTATTATTAGAAAATTAGTTCCTTGAGTTAAAGAATATACAAATCAAAAATTAAAAGCACGAAGATGGTAGTTATTCAAGGGATGAATTACATATAAGAAACAAAATTTATAAATTATATATTTTTAAAGATACTATGTGTAATTATAAATATCCTTCTTTTCCCAATTTCTCGAAAATTTTCTGTACCAATACTACTGGTGGTTTGGTCCCATCAGAATTGAGTGTAAGATCCGGAGCAATTGGCTCTTCATACGGATCCGATACACCAGTAAATTCTTTAATTTTACCTTCTCGAGCAAGACTATAGAGACCTTTTGAATCTCTCTCCTCGCATTTTTCAAGTTTAGTATTGATGAAGATTTCAAAAAACCCTCCATAATTAGAAATTAATGCTCTATTAAAATCTCTATCAGCTTTGTATGGAGCTATAGGTGCACAAATTGCCACACCTCCATTTTTGGTAACCTCGCTTGCGACATAACCAATTCTACGGACATTTATAGACCGATGCTCTTTAGAAAAGCCCAATTCACTTGACAAATGAGTTCTAACAATGTCCCCATCTAATAAGGTGACTGAGCGACTTCCATGCTCAAGTAATTTTATCAAGAGACCATTAGCAATTGTTGATTTACCAGATCCAGATAGTCCCGTGAAAAACACACAAAACCCTCTTTTTTTTAGAGGTGGTTTGGATAACTTTAACTCTTCAGCTACTTCAGGGTAGGTAAACCATTTAGGGATTTCACTCCCCTCGTCTAGTATTTTTCTTAACTTTGTTCCTGAAATTGTTTCATATTTTTCATTTTTATTTAGGGTGTTGATTTCTCTATATTTTTTAATTTTTGGCACATAAACCATAAAATTAAATGGGACCATTTCAATTCCAATTTCAGATGAAAATTTGTTCAATAACTTCTGAGCATCGAAAGGTCCATAAAACATTTCTCCAGCACTATTCAGTCCTGGGCCAGCATGATCTCTTCCAATTATAATATGAGTGCATCCATAATTTTTTCTAATTATTGCATGCAAAACTGCTTCTCTAGGACCTCCCATTCTCATTGCTAATGGTAGTAATGCCAGAATAGCTGATTTTTGAGGATATTTTTTTATGATGTGTTCATAGCATCTTACCCTTGTAAAATGATCAATATCTCCTGGTCGTGTAAGACCGATAACTGGATGTAGAAGAAGGTTAGCATTCAAACTCTTCATTGACTTCATAGTCATTTCAACATGAGCTTTATGAAGAGGGTTTCTAGTTTGGAAAGCTATTATATTTTTCCACCCAAGCTCTTTAAATCTCAACTTCATCATTTTTGGTGATATTCTATATTTTTTATAATCGTAATGAGCTGGGAGCATGACCTCTTTAAAAGTACCTCCTAAATAAACTTTATTCGTTGAGTTAAATAAATAGCGTACTGCAGGATGCCCTTGATCCAAAGATCCATATACATGCTTTGCTTCTAATTCTAAATCAGGCTCCCAAATACTTTCAATCTCCATCGTTGCTATTTTAAACCCTTCTTTATTTCGAAGGCAAATTGTATCTAGTCCTTTTATTTTTTTTAAAAAAGATTTAGTTACATCTAGAGTAATAGGAATAGGGAAAACTTTTCCGTTTGAGAGTCTCATTTCTCGAACTACATTTTGATAATCTGATTGATTCATAAAACCATTTAAAGGTGAGTAACTTCCATCAATAATCATTTCACAGTCACAAAATTGGCGATCATTTAATATCCAAGAATTATCATTAATCATGTGAATCTCCTATTTAATGTTTTAACAAATTTGATTTTTAAATAAAATGGGTATTGAAAATGCGTCCATACTTCTTTAAATCAAGAGTAATAAGATTTAAACCAATTAACAAAATACTTAATCCCTTTATCTATATTAGTATGAGGTACGTAATCTAACATTTTTGATGAATAATCAATGTTTGCAAAAGTTTTTTCAACATCACCAGCTTGAATTTGACAAAAATTGATTTTTGCTTTTTTCTTTAAATAAAACTCAATGTAAGAAATAACATTTAGAATATTCTCAGCGCGATTATTCCCAAGATTAAATATTTCATAATCATAGCTCTTTAAAATTGCTGATTTAGTGCCTTCAATAATGTCATCAACATAAGTAAAGTCCCTCATCATATTTCCGTTATTAAAGACATCAATTGGCTTTCCTTCATTTATTTTTTTTGTAAAAATATATATCGCCATATCGGGCCTACCCCAGGGTCCGTAAACTGTAAAATATCGTAAACCAGTGGCATTAAGTCCGTAAAGGTGATTATAATTGTAGGCTAAGAGTTCATTAGAAATTTTTGAGGTTGCATATACTGAGATAGGTTTATTCACCACGTCATTTATATCAAATGGCATGTTTTCATTTAATCCGTATACTGAACTACTTGAAGCGTAAATAAGGCTCTTTACATTGAAGATCCTGCAAGCCTCCAAAATATTTAAAAATCCACAAATATTAGACATTATGTAAGCCTTGGGATTTTTTAAACTATATCTTACTCCAGCTTGTGCAGCTAAGTTGACAACTTTATGGGGAGAAAAATTTTTAAATGTTTCTAAAACCTTTTTTTCATCAGAAATATCAGCCTTCTCAAATTTGAAGTTACTATAATCACTTAAAACCTGAAGCCTAGATCTTTTTAATTTTAAACTATAGTAATCATTCAAATTATCAATACCTAAAATTTGAAAACCATCTTTTAGTAGGTTCAAGCATAGATGCATTCCAATAAATCCTGAGCAACCCGTAACTATAATTTTATTTGATTCCAAATTAAAGGCTCCAATAATCGAAGTTATTTTCGATCGTCTTGTAAGTTGAATATAATGATTTTACATCAATCAATAGTCCTCCAGGCTTAAGCATTTTTAACCAATCTTTATCTGAAAAATCCTTGTAATCATTGTGCGCAACCGCTATAATAATAGCATCCTGTTTTTCAATATTTTCTAATGGAGACAAGCTTAAATTGAATTTGTGTTTTACCTCACTTTCAATTGCATAGCTATCAGTTATTTTAACTTCACACTGATATTCAACTAGCTTCTCCTTAATATCTAGCACCTTAGTATTTCGCAAGTCTGAACAATTTTCCTTAAAAGTAACACCTAAAATACAAATTTTAGCTCCAATTGGGTTAATACCTAGTCTTGTTAATTTTGAAATAGTTTTTTCTGCAATAAAAGTTCCCATGGAATCATTAATTTTTCTACCAGCTAAAATTATTTCTGGATGATAACCAACTTCTAAGGCCTTGTGTGTTAGGTAATAAGGATCAACGCCTATGCAATGGCCACCCACAAGCCCTGGTTTAAAATTCATAAAGTTCCACTTTGTGGAGGCTGCTTCTAGAATTTCAGAAGTATTAATATTCAGCTTATCAAAAATAAATGAGAGCTCATTAATTAAAGCAATATTCACATCCCTTTGAGTGTTTTCAATTACTTTAGCAGCTTCGGCCACAACAATTGAAGAGGCCTTAAAAGTAGCAGACTCAAGAATCGATTGATAAAGGTAATTAACAATTTTTAATGTTTCTACATTTGAACCAGAAACTATTTTAGGTATGTTCGTAAGTGTGTGTGTTTTATCTCCTGGATTAATTCTTTCTGGGCTATAACCACAAAAGAATTCAGTGTTATATTTAAGACCCGATGTTTTTTCTAGCTCGGGCACACATATTTCTTCTGTACAGCCTGGGAAAACAGTTGATTCATAAATCACGATATCATCTATTGATAAATACCTTCCAACCATTTTTGAAGCAGATATAAGTGAATGTAAATCCGGTTTATTATTCCTATCAACAGGAGTGGGGACTGTTATAATATAAATATTTGAATCAGCAATACTTTCTTGATCCGAGGCAAAAATAATATTTTTTAAAAGATTTAAATTATCATTATCAATCTCTTTTGTTCTATCATAACCTGATTTTAATTCTTTAATTCGATTCTCATCTAAATCATATCCAACAACAACGAATTTTTTGCTAAATTCGACTGCTAGAGGAAGTCCTACATAACCAAGACCAATGATTGAAATTTTATATTTTGTTTTTTTTGTTATCATAAAGAGGTTTTTATTTTGTTGGATGAAAAATTTGGGAGACTTTATATATATCCCATGTTGAACTAATAATTGTGCTCAAGTCGGATTCTATAGGATGCCAATTCAATTTTTCTTTTGCTAAACGGCCACTTGCAATTACGTTTGCAGCATCACCTTCTCGGCGACCTTCTATCACATACTCAATTCTTTTTTGGCTTATTTTTTGAGTAGCCTTTATGACATCTAATACTGAGTGACCTTCTCCGGTTCCTAGATTAACCACTAAATTTTCTTTTTGTTTTTTTAAATAATATATTGCTTTTATGTGAGCTTTTGCTAGATCGCTGACATGTATATAATCTCTAACACCCGTACCATCTTTTGTCTCAAAATCATCCCCAAATACATGGATTTGATCTTTCAATCCTAAAGCGACCTCCATAACCCTGGGAATCAAATTTTGTGGATTTTTCTCCACTCCTTTAATGCGATTTTTAATATCGTATCCTGCTGCATTAAAATATCTTAAAGAGATATAATTTAATTTTGTTAGCTTGCTAATCCACTCCAAATTTTTTTCGATCGATAATTTGGTATAACCATAGTAATTCAAAGGATTTAAAGAATGTAATTCGCTGATAGGCACCTGTTTTGGCTTACCATAAACAGCAGCAGTGGAAGAAAATATAAAGCATTTTACTTTAAACTCTAAACAAAACCTAATAAGGTTTAATCCTCCTATTATATTGTTATCAGAATATTGAATCGGGTTTTTCATTGATTCAGAAACAGCCTTACTTGCTGCAAGATGAATAACAAAGTCATAGCTTTTTCTAATAAATAAATTATTTAAATCTTTTTTTGAAGTGGTTGAACCAAAAACAAAATCAATTTTTCGGTGCAAATTATTAGTTGATCCTGTAGAAAGATCATCAAAAACGGTAACATCAAATCCTTCTTGTAAAGCCTCCAGTGCAACATGAGATCCGATATACCCTGCTCCACC
>MDTG01060538.1_pt1 | contig 15655 bp, 9 predicted proteins | sample 811421 | NCBI WGS metagenome assembly MDTG01 (sample SAMN05326645, study PRJNA326480) | marine metagenome | isolation source: seawater | place: Pacific Ocean: South East | collected 2011
GAATATATCCATTGATTATTTGGGGTGACGTAGCCCATTTTATCTTTTCGATTATATATGCCCGAAGGCAACAAATGTTCTGTTGCTTCTTTAAGTAGGTATTTCTTATTTCCTTTCTGAATTTTATAGCTTCCTGGTATATTAAAAACATATTCAATTAATTTTATATCATCAGAAAAAGGTACTCTAGCTTCAACACTGTTCCACATGCTACAGCGATCCTCACATTTTAAGTACTGCTTCAATCGAGCATTGTAAAATTCATGTTTTAAAATTCCATTGAGTGATTTGGGTGGTTTTTTCTTTGATTTTTTATACCCTGCATTTCCATAATTACGCATTAAGTCATGTGCAATATATCGGTGTTCAGTTTGCACCTTTTGTATAAGTTTTTTATAAATACCCGAAGGCATTTTCTTAATCCCGTAATACTTTAAGTAATTTTTTGTAAAAAACTGTATGCCAGTAGATAAAGAATCAAAACTTTTTAACTCCTTTATTAATCTAACTATATTTCCTGAACGCACATCGTCCATCCACTGATTAATATGATAGGGCAAATATCCCCCAAACAACTCATCACCTCCCTGCCCATCTAAAACTACTTTAACACCCGCTTCTTTAACTTTTTTCATCACTCTAAACTGAGCATATGTACTTGTAGAGAATAAGGGAATGTCTTGAGCGTAAACAAGTTCTTCGATGTCATTTAAAAGCTCAACGGGTTCGGGATATACTAATTTGGATTGTGCACCAATTTTTTCATTTACCAGATTTGCATAATCTGTTTCATCAAATTCTGGCTGTTTGGAGGAGGCTGTAAAGGTAAATATGCCTTTATTACCCAAATCTGCCATTTGACACACTATGGCAGAGCTATCAATTCCACCACTTAAACAAGCGCCCACCAAAACATCTGAGCGAAGTCTTAAATCAACTGCAGATCGAAACAAATGCGTTATCTCTTCAATGTATTTACTTTCTTTACTCGGATTTATAGTTTCTTTTTTTCGGTTAAACTCTAGGTCATAATACTGTTCAATGGATAGACTCCAATTTTTAAAATCAAAAGTTAAATTATATCCCGGCTCGAGTTCAACAATGTTTTCAAACAGTCCATTAGGGTCGTTCTCTAAACTTGCAAATGCTAAATAATCAAAAGCGGCTTTTTTATTTATTCTTCTGGGAATTAAACCACTCATCACCAGTGCCTTTTGTTCCGATGAAAAAGCAAAATTTTCTTGATTTAACAAGTAATAAAATGGCTTTACGCCAAAGCGATCTCTAGAAGCAAATACATCTTGATTTTTCACGTTATAAATGGCGAATGCCCACATTCCATTAAATTTGACAAGACATTCTTTTCCCCAGAAAATATAAGCCTTGAGCACTACTTCTGCGTCTGTATTGGACCGAAATTGAACTCCTAGTTCTTTTAGCTCTTGTTTTATCTCGAGATAATTATATAATTCACCATTATAGGTAAGCCAATAATTCCCTGTTTCATCTGATAATGGTTCATGCCCTAAAGCGGATAAGTCAAGTATTGATAGTCTTTGATGGCCAAAAAAACCATGAATGTCATTGGAATGGGAGTCAGTATATTCTAAGTAATTTATCCCATCTTCTCTCCTAATCGATTTAGAAGATGCCTTTGGAAAAGCCATTTTTTCATTGAACACTACCATGCCTTCGTCATCGGGTCCCCTATGCTGAACTAAGGCATTCATTCGAGAACCTATGTTAATTAAGTCGGTTGCAAATGTTCGAGAGAATATACCAGTAATTCCACACATTTTACCCTTGCTTTATTTGAAAACATATTATTGAGGTTGCAATGGCAACATTTAAAGAATCAGTTTTATTGCTGGGTGAAGATGCAATTGTAATTTTTGTATGCTCAGTCGATTCCCATAAACTAGACACTCCATGTGACTCACTTCCCATTACGATTACACCCTTTTGAATCCCTGAGATTATTTTGGTAGATTCACCAGTAAAGTCAGTAACATAGAGGTTAATGGCCTCTGGTTTTTCTTCCAAAAATGATGTAATTCCTTTTACAATTGGGATTTTACTTGAAAAGGCTCCCATAGTACTTTGAATAACTTTGGGGTTATAAAACTCCACACACTCCTCTGAGCAAACAATTTGTTCTATTCCAAACCAATCTACAGTTCTGATTATTGTCCCTAAATTTCCTGGATCAGAAATTCCATCTAAAAAAAGTATGGTTTTGTTCCAATCAATTTCCTGCGGAGACTTTTGCTTAACAATGGCAATGGCTTCTTTATTTGAGCTTAATCCACCTGCTTTTTCGATAGCAGTCCCATCAACAATGACTGGATTTAGCGCCTCTAAATCAGGTGACTTTTTTAACGCAACCTCCGAACAATAAAGTTCTTTAATTAGAAAGCTACTATTCAGCAAGGATAAAACACTTTTTCTGCCCTCAACAACAAAAGAATTAGATGCACTTCTATTTTTTTTTTGCTGAAGGGACTTAATGAACTTTATCTTATTTTTGGACAGCATTCGGTTAAAGCACAATTTAAAGCTAATTTAACTATTCTAAACGGTATTCTTCTTGAAAGGAAAGCTTTTTAAATACTTTACGTTACCTCTTTTAATCTTCCTGTTAGTTGGCTGCGCTAAACACCAACTTTCTACATGGCATTTAAAACCACAGGAAAGATTAATTAGCAAAAATAAACTAGAGATTAACTCAAAAACGAAAATTGATAAAGAAGAGTTGGCGTCTTACATTAGGCAAAAACCAAATCATGCTATTTTATTTGGCAAATGGAAGTTTGGATTACAGTGGAGAAATCTGATTTATAGAGAAAAGTCGGGCAAACCTAGGCCAGCCGTAATACTCGATTCAAGTCTTGTTAGAAGATCTGTAAATCAAATGGGTCTGTTCATGAAAAACGAAGGCTATTATAGCGCAGAGGTTCTCTCAGAAATAAAGCCTATTTACTTTTTGGGAATGAAAAAATGGGAGACGAAAAAAGTTAAGGTAATTTACACTGTTGTTCCTAAAAAACCTCTAATAATTGACAGTATTGGCTATAAAATCAAGCAAAAAAATATCGCTCTACATTACAATGAAATAAAAAATGAAAGCCATATCAAACACCAAAAAATACTTCGAATTGAAGATTTAGAAGACGAAAGAAACCGCATTACCAAGCACTTAACCAATAACGGCTTCTATAAATTCGCTGAAAACTTCATAAGTTTTGATATAGACTCTACAAAAGGTAATGACAGCACAATTATCATCACTAAAATAAAACAACCTAAAATCGACTCAATTCACCATAAATATTTTTTAAACAAAATATATATTAATACAACCTATGATCCATACAGTAGTAATAATGCCACATCAGACACTACAATGTTTGAAGGTGTCTACATAATAAGTAGAGGAAAGTCTAAATTTAATCCCAGCCCTCTTTACAGGAGTTTGTTTATTCATCCTAATGAAATGTACAGTCAAAAAAAAGAAGGCCTTACCTTTAGACAGTTTGCAAATCTCCAAATGTTTAGTTTCATAAAAATTGATTTCAAAGAGGTTGAAAAGAAAAATGAAGTTAAGAAACTAGACGTATATGTTCTTTTACAACCTGCTAAACGAATGTCTGTATCTGGAGAACTTATGGGGATATACAGAGAAGGTTTTGGAGGTAATGCCCAGCTTTCCTTCAAGAAAAAAAATGCCTTTGGGAATGCTGAAATTTTAAATTTTACCTTTTCAGGTGGTTTTGAAAACTTAAAGCAAATTGAAGAAAATGATTTTAAAATTGGCTCAAACATTGGACCTAAGCTTTCACTTACATTCCCAAGACTTTTTTTACTGCCTAAAATGACCAAGAGCATTCGGAAAAATTCATTTCCTAAAACGTCTTTTTCTGCATATTATAATTTTCAGCAACGCTCTCAGTTTGCTCGCTATTTAACAAACATTTCCTTAACATACACTTGGAATGAAGGAAAATACAAAACACATACATTTAGTTTGCTAGATATTAATTTTGCTTTTATCACTAGAGACAGTAAAATTCTCTCATCGCTATCTGAACTTTCCGATGCTCAAAAGTTTAAATTTGAAAACGCAATATCATCCGGTGTTAAATACAGTTTCCTTTACAATAACCAACTTAATAAAAAAGTAAAAAATCCAACTTACTTTATAGCTAAAAGCTGGCTTATAGGACCTACGGCTCTAGCTTCAAAAGTACTTGGTTTAGTGGAGAGAGACGTAACAACAAACGCTATTACTCTGGCTGGGATTCGATACGCCACATTTTTCAAACTTCAAGGGGATTTAAGAAAGTTTTTCAACTTCATAAACGAACAGCAAATTGCTGTTCGGACATTTATTGGTGCAAGTATTCCTTTAGATAAAGATGGTGTTATTCCCTTCGACCAGCTGTACTTTGTCGGTGGAGCAAATTCGTTACGAGGATGGAGACGAAGAACACTAGGTCCAGGGTCATATTTTAACTCAAACGATAATGTGGATAAACTGGGAGAAGTAAAAATCGAGTTGAGTGCCGAATATCGTTTTCCTGTTACTTCGATTATAAAAGGGGCCTTATTCATTGATGGCGGCAATATATGGACTCAAAAACCGGACACGGATTTAGAAGGTTTTGGTTCTAAAAATTTTGATTTTGGACTATTTTACAAAGAATTTGCTGTTTCTCCTGGGATTGGTATACGCTTAGATTTTGACTTTTTTCTTTTCAGAGTTGATTTTGGTATTCCTTTAAAGCAGGCATACAATCAATATACGTGGAGGCTAGAGCCGGATAAGACCCAAGTTAACTTTGGTGTTGGTTATCCATTTTAATTAGAAATCAGTTACGCTTATTCTTCTCCTCTATCCACTTACTCATAAACTTTGTTGATCGAAGGTTATTCAACTTTAATATATTCCCTATGATGTTTTGAGAGCGATGATACTCTAAATTAGCTTTTAAACTAAATAGTTTTTCTTTAAACTTTTGTTGATATTCTTCTTTTGAAAATTCAGAGGACAAAACTTTAATACCAATGGATTGCTTTTCTCTCCAGATATCTTTTTGTTTATAAAGCAACACAGCCTTATTGGCCATTTCATTCGGAGATTCAGAAATAAATCCGGGCCAATCTTTTCCTTGAGGCATTCCTTCTGAACCAATTTGAGTGGTCACCGATGGAGTACCCATTCGCATTGCATCGATAAACTTCCCTTTTAAACCTGCCCCATATCTTAGTGGAGAAAGGCATACTCTTGCTTTACTCATAACATTTGTAACATCATCTGCCCAACCTTTTATTATGAAACCATCCGTTAGGTTAGTTAATTGTTCGATTTTTGAATTTGGATAGCTTCCATAAATATGCATTTCAACCTTTGGAAGTTTTTTTCTAATAAGCGGCCAAACGTTCTCTTTTAAATAGCGAATCCCATCAACATTTGGGTCGTGAAGAAAGCTTCCAATGGTTACCATATTAGACCGCTCTTCATATTTCAAAATGTCCCTTAGATTGGGCACCTCTTCCATGAATGGTAAATAAAAAAGCAACTCTTCGTTTAAACCTTTTTTTTTCAAGTAGTCAATTTCAAATTTTGAAATAATTAAGGATGTATCACATCGATATATACTAGCGAGCTCTCTCAATTCTAACTCCTCATTTTTTGAGGAAGGCTTGCCGGCAATTATTGATTTTCTTTTTCTCCTTAAGGAATGAATATCCTCTGTATTTAAAAGTGTAATTGCTCTTGGACAATACTCTTGAACGCGCCACCCAAATTGCTCTTCCATCATGAAGCGATCAAAAATAACTATACCTGGATTTAACTTTTGAATAAAATTATTAAAGGAACTATTGTTTACCTCTATTGACTCAGTATAAATATTAATCTTCTCTAAAGGGTAAGAATGTTCCTTTTTAGAACAAGGTGTGGCAAAACAAATATCATAACTGGAAACTTTGAAAAACTCAATAAGTTGCATCATTCTTCTGCCTGCCGCAGATGATTTTGGCTCAGGCCAAACATGACCAATAATGAGCAGTTGTTTATTCAAATCTTAATGGTTTTCCAGTAGTTCCATTTGGAAAGGAAACATTGATGAGTGTTGATATTGTCGGTGCTATATCGGTAATATTAACCATTTGGTTAGAACTCCCGTTCTTTACTCCTGCTCCCATAAATATTAATGGAACGTGAGTGTCGTAAGAATAACCCGAACCGTGGGTTGTACCCCTCACTTGATCATGAATCCAACCTGGTTTTAGTATTACATATAAATCACCTGATCTTCCCTCAAAATAACCATTAATGACTTTTTGAGCCATATTTGAGTGCGCGCCGTTATTCAAATCTTTAATAACTAAAACCTCCTTAACTCCAGAAAATCCCTTTATAATTTGAATGATTTCATCTTGTATGTAGTCAGGATTAAGTCGATGCTTCTGAATCATGTTTTGTGCAATTTTTAGTTGCGAATTGCTATAATTTTCAACGATAGAGTCAATTCCATAAGTTGACTTAAATTGAGAATTAATTAGGTTAACACAAGCCTTAGAGTCAAAATAACCCGAAGGAACTTTTTGATCGGATAAATACCTGGGCACATTTACGGCACCATGATCGGCTGTTAAAAAATAAAGGACTTCTTTTCCAACATACTTTTCAATAAATGTAAAAAAGGAAGCTAAGTCTCCATCCAATTGTATGATAGCATCTTCCATCTCTACCGAGTGAGGACCATAGAAGTGACCAATATAGTCAATAGGTGAAAAACTAACGGCAAGCAAATCTGTGTATTTATCTTGACCTAATCGTTCCTTAATAATTGCTTTTTGCGCAAAGTCTTTCGTCATGGTGTTTCCCATAGGAGTATATTTAACAAAGCTGTATCCAATTTCTTCTGTTACACCTGAGTAATCGTGCGGAAAAACCGGGGAATCTTCCCACAAATGCGTTTCCTCATAATCATTGTCATCACTGTAACTTTCTTCATATTCCATTAATGGGAAAATCGGCTCCCATTTAGAGCCCAAATAGAACTTACCTGGACGTCTTATATTCATAGATTCCACCCAACTTGGTAAGATTTTCATATAATATGAACTTGTAATCCATTTCCCTTGTTTGCTAATCCAATAAGCACCATCTGCTTTATGTCCTCCTGGTAATACTGCGGAGCGGTCTTTTAAAGCAATGGAAATTACTTTTGAGTGATTGTTATTGCTCAGTTTCAGTTCATCACCTATTGTAGTGACCAACATATTTTTTGGACTCATCGCACCTTCGCCAGTTTTAGTCCCAATGGATTTGAATCTTTTGTCGGCAACACAATATCGCTTAACCTTGAAGGATTCATCATACCATTCGTTCGCAACTATTCCATGCTGCGAGGGTGGGCATCCAGCGTAAATGGAGGCATGACCCGGAGCTGTATATGTTGGAATATGAGAATAATTTGCATTTTTAAATAAATAACCTTCCCTCATCATTCTCTTAAATCCTCCTTCACTTAACTTATCCCAGTATCGAAATAAATAATCGTAACGCATTTGATCAACAACAATTCCCACCAGAAGTTTTGGATGAATAGTAGAGGAAATTGAATCTTGGGCATTTGCTGCAATACAATTAATTAGGAATACGAAAACAAGAATATATTTCATAAATCACATTTTAATCATTTCAGAAAGTACTCTTAAAGACTCTCTTATATAATGATCTGTAGCTGTTTCGTCTTTAAACTTCTTCAACCTAGTTTGTAATATTGTATCCGATTTTGCTAAATACAAATCGAGTTTATTTAATTCAACGCTCATATCATCTATGGCAATATCTTTAATCTTTGCTGACTCGCTAATTTCTTTACGTGTTTTTTTATATTCCTTATACGAATCTAAACCTAATGGGATTTTGGTAAGGTCTCTAGACTCTTTTATGAGTTGAGCGTTATTTAGAACAGACTCGAAATATGATGATGTATCAAGTCTTATTTGTGTTCTATCATTCAACTCATCTAATTGAAATTCTGTTGAATGTTTGGTGAAATATGCAGCATTAATAGATGACCAAGGTAATGCGTAATCATATTCTTTCTCACCAACATCAATAAATTCATAAACTCCTGGTAATTTAACATCCGGAGAAACACCCCTCAGCTGGGTTGCACCACCATTAATTCTAAAAAATTTTGCGACGGTTTGCTTCACAGCACCTAAGTCCTTTTCGTCTGTTTTTATACGGTATTGTTGAGCCACCTCTCCAAGAGGAAAAAAACGTTGTACAGTGCCTTTTCCGAAAGTATTACTCCCTACAATAACACCTCTTCCGTAATCTTGAATGGCGGCGGCAAAGATTTCAGATGCAGAGGCACTAAATTCGTTTACCATGACTACTATCGGCTTTTCAAATTGCTGATCAGGATCTCGATCCTTATAACTCGTTGCAGGTTTCCCTGCTCCATCAACCTGCACGACAGGTCCAGATTTGATAAAATAGCCAACCATATCAACTGCGTCACTGAGTGAACCTCCGCCATTGTTTCTTAAATCGATAATTATACCCTCAACATTACTGGCTTTTAATGCTTCAATTTGTTTTAGTACATCAATAGAGCATCTTTTTCCGTTTCTTTTTCCAAATTCAGCATAAAAACTACCCAAATGTATGTATCCGTAATTTACAGAATCTCCTTTAAGGTTTAAAATCAATGACTTAGCGTAAGTCTCTTCAATAACGACTACATCGCGAAAAATAGGAATGATTAAAATTGAACCATCCAATTTTTTCACAGTGAGTCTCACTTCGGTTCCTTTTGGGCCACGTATTAATCGGACGGCTTTATCCAATCGCATATTAACTACATCTACTGGCGTTGAGTCACCTTGAGCAACTGCTGTTATTAAATCTCCTGCCTTTAAATCACCTTGTTTCCAACTTGCACTGCCAGCAATAATTTTAGAAACCTTAATGTACCCATCTTTCACTGTGAGGGTAGCACCTATTCCTTCCAGTTTACCACTCATTGTGATATCAAAATCCTCCTTATCTTTTGGGGGGAAATAGTTTGTATGTGGTCCGTATAAAGAGAGAATCGAATTCATAAAAACACTAAATCGATCAGCCCTCTCAAGTTGATTTAATCTACTAAACCAATCCTTAATTCTTCCAGCTACCTTGGCTCTGGCTTCGGTTTCTAATTCCTCGATTGATTTTCGGGGAATTGTATCATTTTCCTCCTGTTTTTTTATAAAAAAGTATAACTCATTGACTATTCTAGATTGGACATAACTTGACCACCTTTTTTTTAATTCTTGTGGAGAGGATACAAAATCATATTTATCAGCATCCAACTCAACAGAGTCTTTTGATTGTATGTCAAAATCTTCCTCTAATATTTGTAGCACAAGTTTTTCAGCAGATTTTTCTCTTTTCTCAATTAAACTCACGTAACTATTGAAAAATGATAAGTCTTTTTCTTTTATTGCATCATCCAATTTGAATTTACTTTTGGAAAGTTGTTGAATATCTTTTTGATATAAAAACCGTTTATTAGGATCAATATTTTCGATAAACAATTCAAAAACTTTTTTAGAAAATTCATCATTTAGCTTTTGCCTATTGTAGTGAACATTACCAACAATAGTGTTGGTTATTTCAAAAACTTTAGGTTCAATATTTATTGCTTTGTCTTTTTCCTTTGCTGAACTACACGCGGCTATTAAACTAATAGAAAAAGCACTCAAAACGTACACGATTTTCTTCATATCTCACCAATCAAAATTATTCACCTAAATATCTTAAAGGACTAATTTAACTTAATTAAATTAAACTTTGTTTACTTGTATAAACCCATTTAAGTAAATGATAATTATGTTGTATACTATAATATTTGCTGCAAGGTTGACTTTAATATGAAAAAATCATGAAAGTAAGTCAAAAAAGCGAGATGAAAGATTAGTAATAAAAATTAAAACGAGGATTAGTATAAAAAACAAAGAGGCCGTAAGCCCCTTTTTATTTTACTTTTTTCTGTTGATGGAAAATATCAAGCCTTGATCTATTTCCTTCTTGTCCAGGATTTTCATAAGACCCTTTACATGAAACAAACATAATGCATGCGATTGATCCAATTATAAATAAACTCTTAATCATGGTTAATTACTTTAACTAATTTAGCGATGACTAATTTATAATAAAATTTATTTCTTTTCTTCACTTTTGCTTGTTAGTTTTCAACCTTCATAATAACAGACATTAAAAAATGTAACGCTTTTTTAGGAAAGCGTTATTAAATGATAAAAAAGAGCTTTTGAAGTACAATAAAAATAAATACCATCAATCTGAGAATGATATTAAAAGGGAGGAATACATTTTAAAAAAGGCTATAGAAAATCCCAATGCATTTGCTCCAATTTATGAAAAATATTACATAACAATCTTCAGATTTACATTACAACGTGTTGAAAATGAACACATCGCGTCTGAGATTGTAAGTGACGTTTTTGCAAAGGCTATTTTTAATTTGAAAAAATATAAGTTCAAAGGAGCTCCCTTTAGTGCTTGGTTATATAGAGTAGCCTACAATGAGATTGTAACATTATATAGAAAACAAAAAAGAAACAGAATAGTTAACATTCCTGATGGCTCCTGGAGTTTATTAGAAGGCGAAGAGGATGAAAAAAAAGAAGATAATTCGCTTTCAATTAAGCAGCTGAAACAAAGTTTACAAAAACTAAAATCAAACGAAGTTGAATTAATTGAAATGCGATTTTTTGAGGAAAGAGCTTTTAAAGAAATAGGTGAGATTTTAGAAATCACCACCGAAAACGCAAGGGTAAAAACCCATAGAGCTATCAAAAAGCTTCAAAAAATATTTAAAACTGCATAGTGATGAATAATTTTAAATACCAAAAAGAAACCAAAACATCAGAAGAAGTAATAAACTCTTTTAAGGATTTTGATAAGGTTTTAAATAAACACAAATCTATTTCTTCAGCGTATAAATCGGTTTGGAAGTACGCATATCTTTCGACAGCAGTTGTTGGTATCTCCGTTACAGCGTTACTTTTTTCTCCAGAGAATAATGAAAACAAACTTCCCGAAACAAATTTAGGCAGCACTATCCAAGAGATAACGAGAGCAGAGGCTCCACCAAAACAAAGTGAAAAAAAAAGAAATCAATCCACTCCAGTCTCAGCATCTGAGGTTAGGATTAAAAATACTACCCATGGTAATTTACCAAAAAATGAAGAAATAATAACCACGGTAAATGCTAAAGATGTTACCATAAGAAAATCAGAAGTAATTGAAAAAAAAATAGAGCCAGAAAAATGGTACATATTGAATGAAAAACCTGAAAAAGACATAATAAAACTACCCACGCTATATGTTTCGAATAAAGCGTGGCCAAAAAAAATTAATAAAACCAGTATTATAAAATCTCCCAATATTATGGCTTTTTATGAAAGCATAAGTCAAGAGATACCAATCGTAAATGGAACAGCTTACATAACAACAGATGATGCTGCTGAAAAACCTATTGGCTTTAAACTCAATGGCAATACTTTCCACCCTGGACTTATACGAGAAGTTCATAAAATGAAAAATTCCTGTGTTCTCTTATTAAAAAATATAGTACTGCACATCCCGGGAAGAGGAAGAGTTAATATTGGAGATCGAAGGATAGAAATTAGTTCCAACAAATGAAGTTTAGAAAAGCCTTTTGAAATGGTTGAAAGGCTTTAATTTTTTCTCGTTTAATCAAAAAAAAATTCTTGAAAAAAATATTTTTTACGAAAAAAAATACATTTTTACGGCTATAAAATACGAATGAACTTATTATAAATCAACTATCATCGTACCTTTCTTTTCACTACTTTTGCGCCAGCTTTAAGAAATTCTTGGCAGTCATTGATAAAACAGACCCTACATTTATCAAGATTTATCGAAGAATTTAAATTTTTATTTAAACGATTCATTAAAAAAGAATAGCATGAGAAAATACTGGATTTTAAATATATTATTGCTTTTCGCTTGTGTAAGCGCAAACTCTCAAGTAAGTAAGAACCTCCGAATGGTGTGGAACGATGAATTCAACGGTAACACACTTGATGCATCTAAATGGAAGGTTCCACCCGCATGGAATAGACAAGGTGGAAGTTTTTGGTCTGCTGATAATTATGAAATGACCGGAAATGGACAGTTAAGGTTAAGTGTTACCGAAAAAAATGGAAAGGTATATTGTGGTGCGTTAAGAACTCACAATTTGTTCGATAAAAAATATGGATTTTTCGAGGTTCGATGTAAAGTTCCGCACATGAAAGGTGGCTGGGCCGCATTTTGGATGATGCCCTATGGCAACAAACCTGGAAATGCAGGTAATGACGGAACTGAAATTGATATTTTTGAATCAATTAACGGTTGGAAAGGTCAAATAAATCACGCCTTACACTGGGATGGATATGGGCCAGAGCATAAACACGAGGCAAAAAAAATGAATAGACCAGACTTATATGATGACAAATATCATATTTTCAGTGTTATGTGGACTCCACAGGAGTATATTTTTTACATCGATAATCAAGAAACCTGGAGAACCTCAATAGGCGGTGTTGCTGATGTTAAACAATACCTTAAACTAACATTAGAGGTTTCAGGCTCTACTTGGCCTGGTGACTGGAAAGAACAAACAGTAAAGCCAATTCATTGGTTAATTGATTACGTAAGAGTATACGACTACCAACCTGTTGCAGAGGAGGATGTAAAATTAGAATTTACCTCACTAACCAATAATCAAGTGTTCAAAGTAGGTGATCAAGTTCAGATGCATACCGATGTATCCGGCACTCTCTCACAATTAGATGAACTTAAATTTTACACAAAAAAGGGAAATGATTCCTACATATTGCGAAAAACTTCAAATGTAACAACAGCAACTACATACTGGTATAATTACTTCCCTAACCTTGCTGGTGATTATAAATTAAAGGTAGAAGGATATAAAGATGGGAGTAAGGTAACCAGCAAAGTGGTAAATGTTACAGTCAACCTTGATCAAGGACCTCTTGTTTTAAATTTCGCATCTCTCAAGTCAGGTGATGTTTTTAGTGTTGGGGACGCTGTTAAAATGGATGTAAACCTATCGGGTAGTTTGTTTAAAGCTGATGAAATACAATTCTTAGTAAAAAAAGATGGAAATGAATTTGTAACACAAAATACCACTAATCTCAATAACGCGTCTTCATACAACTATTCATACTCGCCTCCAGAGACTGGGACTTACACTTTTAGAATTACCGCCCTCAAAAATAATCAATACGTAACACATGTTGTTGTTAATGGAATTATTGTCGAGGCAGAAGTGGAGCCGCTAAGCTTGAGTTTCAGCACATTAAAATCTGGAGCCAATCATAAAGTTGGTGATCTTGTTAATATTGGCGTTACATTGTCTGGAGATTTTTCAGAAGCCGATCAAATACAATTTTTGGCAAGAACTATGGATGGTATTTTTGAAGTTCAAAAAACAGAAAACTTAATCGGACTAACTGAATACAACTATAACTGGTCAGCAGCTGAGGCGGGTGAATATGCATTTAGAGTTACCGCTTTGAAAGACGGGAAATATGTCACACATGTTGTTGCAGGCGGAGTCGCTGTGGAAAATGTAACTGAACCACTAAGCCTTAACTCTACCTCATTAATTTCATCAGAAAACTACAAAGTTGGAGATGCTGTAAACTTGAGTGTTGAATTATCAGGTAACCTATCAGATGCGGATGAAATACAATTTTTAGCAAAAAAAGAGGATGGCGAATTTGTAGTCCAAAAATCCATTTCTCTAAATGGCGCATCCAATTACAATTATAATTGGATCGCTAATGAAGCGGGCGAACATTCTTTCAGAATAACGGCCTTAAAAAACGGCAGTTATATTACGCATGTTTTAGTTGGAGGAATTACAGTTGAGGAAGTACTTCCTCCTCTAAGTATGAATTTTGCTTCAGTGAAATCTGGCGATACATATGAGGTGTCAACTCAAATACCCGTAAATATTGTATTAAATGGTGATCTTTCTGATGCAGATGAAGTTCAATTTTTAGTTCGAGAAGGAAACGATGAATGGAAAGTAGAGCACACAGTAATTGTAAATGAAAAATCTGATTACGCTTTTAATTGGACTCCAAGTGAAGCCGGAACTTATTCACTGAGAGTGACTGCCAATAAAAATGGTAATTATGTCACTCATTCTGTAATTGGAGGCATTGAGGTTGAATCCAATTTAGATTTAGAGTATGCATTTCTTGAAGATGGAGCAAAATTCAACGTTGGAAATAAGATTAAGATGACTGTTAAGCTTTTGGGAGATTATTCCAAAATTGATCAACTAAAGTTCGTTGCTCAAAAAATTGGAGAAACTGGAACTGTTTTAAGGACTACAAATGTTAGGCAAAACCAATCAGCTTATGGCAATAAATGGACTGCGAAAGCAGGGAATTATGTATTGAAGGTAGCGGCATTCTCCAAAGGTGTCATCATTGCGAATGTTAGAGCAAACGTAATTGTTGAGAATCCTCCTAAGTTGAGATTTAGATTTGTTAAAAATGATCAATCATATGTTGTAGGCAGTAGAGTAAAAATGCATATTCGTGCTTTGGGTGATATGTCTAAGGCAGATCAAATCAAATTTGTTGTGCAGAAAGACGGAGGTAAAAACGAGGTAGTTAGATCCTACACCGTGAATCCGTCAAAGAAAGCTTACAACAAAACATGGGTGGCCAGAGCGACTGGAAATTACAAATTAAAAGCCGAAGCTTATAAAGATGGTGTTTTTGTAACTATAGCGGTAGCAAACATAAAGGTTACTAAAAATAGAAGTTTTGAAACCAGGTCACAAGATGCAAATGAGTTAAATGAAAATCAAGTTACCAAAATATCTACCTACCCTAACCCAAGTACCGGGATTGTGAATATTGATTTAGGAAACTTGAAAAATGCTTCAATTAGAGTATTTAACTCAAGTGGTCAAGTTATGTATGAACAGCAAGGGCTATCTGGTACTCATCAATTTGAGTTAAATAATAAACCTGGCTTATACTTTATTGAAGTTACGTCAGAAACTGAAAATCAAATATTCAAGTTGATTAAAAAATAATTATCCTTTTGTAATAGTTTTGAATTATTAATAGTTCAATAAGTTAAAAAGCCATTGGTAAACCAATGGCTTTTTTTTGGAACGAATAGATCATTAAATTTTTCTTTTTTTTTACCCCATTAGCTATTATTGTCAAATGAAAAAACATCTTCTTGTCGCTTTAATCTCAATAGCATCATGTTCTGTGTATTCTCAAATAAAAGTTGTGGGTTACTTCCCCACCTCTCACTGGGAAAATCTATATCAAGTAGACTTAAAACACCTATCGCATCTCTGTGCTTCCTTTGCCAACCCAACTGAAGACGGAAAACTGATTTTTGATCAGGATTTAAGCTCTTTTGTTTCTGCTGTTCACAGAGGAAATGTAAAAGCAATACTATCGATTGGCGGTGGTGGTGATTACTCCTGGGGAGATAAGCACAAAATTTATGAAAAGCTTTGGGAATCAAAGGAAAGCAGGACAGCGTTCGTGCACA
>MDTG01230759.1_pt1 | contig 15655 bp, 14 predicted proteins | sample 811421 | NCBI WGS metagenome assembly MDTG01 (sample SAMN05326645, study PRJNA326480) | marine metagenome | isolation source: seawater | place: Pacific Ocean: South East | collected 2011
AAATATCTTTTGAATTAATTAAATTAAGTTTAATTTTTTTAATATTTTTTAATTTAGGTAATTTGTTTTTTATATGAACATGACAAAAAATAGTATTTTTTAAAGCTAGATTTTTAATCCAATAAGAGCCTAACTTGCCCGTGGCACCAAAAAATAAAATATTATTCTTAGAATTTATGCTATTTAACATTTAATTTAAATATCTTGTGTAATTCATTCAATCAATTTTTGAATTACTATTTAATGCTTTATTTAAAATATTATGATTTATTTTAGTAAAATATAAATGACAATATTTTTTTAATTTATACATATTATATTTAAGGCCTTCAGTTTTTTTTCTCTTAATTAATAAAGTTAATTTAGATTTTAATTCACCTTTATTTTTTATAACAAATTTATTAATTTTATACAAAGGATCACGTGAAAAATTACTATCTGCACTTCTATAATTGATTGGAATAATTCCCTTCGCAACTGCTTGTACACAAACACTACTTCCAGAATATAAAATCATATCAGATCTCTTAAAGTCTTCATTTATATTAATATGATTTGAAAACTTTATATTTTTATTAAATAATTCTTTTCTAAAAATATCACTATTATTTAAAACTGGATGGACTCTAAAAATAAATTTAAATTTATTACTTATTAAGTTTTTATTATTAATTAATTCAAATAATTTGATTGTCTCAGAATATATTCCTTCTGGACAAACTAATATAGTAGCTTTTTGTTTTTTATTTTTGCTAAAATTATTTGAATAATTTTCTTTGCTAATTTTTTTATTACCTCCCAGTATTTGAATGTCTTTATCAGGTAAATAGACTTTTAAATCTTTTTTCGCTGTAATTCCAGATGTCAAAATTACGTCTGGATCATAATTTGAAAATTTATAATATATACTATTTTTATATTCTCTAATAACAGAAAAAAAATATCCAAATGATTTAATATTATTTTTTTTACAATAATTAAAAATTATTTTTTCATGAGCATGACCCTCATATGTAGTTACTAAATTACACAATTTATTACTTATATTAAGAATTTTAAAAACTCTACTTGATATTCTGTATGTATACCTACTACTTAAAAAATCATTATAACCTAAACTTATATTAATTTTGTTTAATAAAATAAGTTTTTTACGATTTTTAATTTTTGATATTTGAAATGATAAATATTCTTTTGTTATTTTTAAGAAAATTAATAAATCAGAAAATATACTAAATTTATTATTTACATACACCCTAGTAATTTTAGAATTTTTAAACTTTCTTTCAATATCTTCTAATTTTTCTTCAGTGTGGTTAATTAATAATAAATAAAATGGTATTTTAATATTTTTTTTTTTTAATAAATTTCCATAATAAAAATCTATATTCTTATCTACAGACTTATTTCCAACATAATGTGAGATAAAACACATTTTTGCGTTTTTTATTTTATTTATATCCCTGCAAAGATATTCTGAATTAAAAAAATTTTCTAAAAAATAAAATTTAAATCTGGGTTCAAAATATTTATCCTTTCTTAAATCTCTCTTATATAAATTAGGGATATAATATAAAAATTGATTATTTAATTTTTTTAAACTTGAGTTTAATTTGGTAAAATATTTCTCATATTTTAAATTGTTCATTTATTAACTGTGTTAAACAAATTTAATATTACTTTATTGCTAAAAAACCTTGAAAACTGTAATATTTAAATATTGTTACAAAATCTTTAAAACCCGCTCTTTTTAAAAAATTAATATTTTCTTTTTCTGTGAATGGTTCTAAGTAACCTCTTATTGATTTCGATTTATTTAAAATCTCTTTTTCAGTAAAGCCTACATCAGATTTATATTCATTATAGAGTTGGGTAAACATATCTTGAAATCTTGCATCTGGACCTCTTATTTTTTCAAAAAAAATAAAACCTCCACCAAAATTTAGTGATTTATATATTTTATTAAAAACTAATTGTCTATGTTTTGGATGAACAAATTGAATAAAATAATTTGAAACAATTAAATCACTTTTTTTCAATTTCATTTTTACAACATCTCCATACTTATATTTAATTATTTTTTTATTAACTTTTCTTAGTTTTTTTTTTGCTTCACTTATCATTTCTTTGGATAAATCAATGCCATAGATTGTAAATTTCTTGTTCTTATTTGCATCAAATACATTTCTAGCTATTATTCCTGTAGAACAGCCAAGATCATAAGCTATAGAACCATTTGAAATAAAAAAAGTACTTAATTTTGAGGTTAGTATATGAGACTCTTCAAAAAATGGTATGGATTTTTTAATATGATTTTCAAAAAATTTTGTTGTTGAACCTTTGAAAGAAAATCCACCTATTCCACTTGATTTTATTTTATCACCTACATTTATTTTTTTTTTATTCATAATAAGATTTTGAACATATTCTTTATATAGACTATTTTTAATTTAATAAAACTAATAAAGTTTTATATTTTATTTTTAAAATAATATCGTAGGATTGTAAATTAGAACTCATGATAAACAAAAAAATTGGAATCGTAGTAAACTCTAATAATTTTAGTGGAATAGCTAAATTGTCAGCTATGATGGCTAATGATATATCGAAAAAAAATAATAAAGTTTATATTTATTTACCAATTATACCCTATTATACATACTATTTTAAAATATTTAAAAGACCTTTTTTCTGGCTAGTCAAAATGCTACCTGAATATTTTAAAAGAATTCTTTCAGGAAAAAAATTCACTTTTCAACATGTATTAGATAAAGAGAATGTCCGTCTTGGACTTATAAATATTAAATTTGTTTTTACAATAGTTTCAAAAAAAGAACTATCAAATTTAGATTGTTTAATTCTAAATGGGATTGGAGATGTTATTCAATATCAAAATTGCAATATAAAAAAAAAAATTTATTTAGTGAATCAAATTGAAGAGATAAATTCAAATAATTCAGAATTATTTAGATCAACTAGAAAATTATTTAAGGGCGATATTGTAACTCATTGTAACTTTATGAAAAAAAAATTATCAGATCATGTAGATAATTTGCGTATTGTTCCAAATCCTATTTCAAAAGAAATTTGGAAATTTAAAGATCAAATTCAAGTCAAAAAAGAAAGGAAAGAAATTTTAATATACTGGAAAAATGATAGTATATTTCAAGATACTTATGAGATATTAAGAGAATTACAAAAACTAAAAGCAGATATCAAAGTTACAATATTTGCAAGATCTTTATTTCAAAATTTAAAAGTTAAACAATTAAGCAATAAATTTAACACTGAATTATTTTTTGATTTAGATGAAGCTTCTACTGCTAAATTATATTTAGAACACACATTTTTATTGTACCCAAATAGATATGAAGATTTTGGTATGCCACCTGTTGAAGCATTGGCATGTGGCTGTATACCTATCTTAAATCCAAATACAGGCGCTGCAGATATGTATTCTGTTAATAACTTCAATTCAATACATCTTACTTATGATTTGAAATTTGATGCAAAAACAATTCATAGTAAGTTAGAAAATGTAGAGGAAATTTATAACTTACGAAGGAATTCATCAAAAAATATTAATCAATTTCAACCAAAAAATTATGGCCTTAAAATATTAAATTAAAATAAAATTTATTTTTTAAATTTATTGTACATAATTTTTTCAAAATACGGGGAGCTTATTGGTCTATACGAAACACGATTAAATATCTTCCTTTTTAAATTTTTATAATGATGGATAGGAAAAATATCAAAATATTTAGTTTTAAAATTTTTCTTTCCATAATCAAATATATTTAAGTCGTTGTTATATGTTGGTTCAAAATTTGGAGATGAGACAAATCTATTAACTAGATATAAAGCTTTTGCATTATTTATAACCTTATTTTGAAAGTAATAATTAAAAAAAGGCCTTGTCATTTCTCCAAAACTAAAAAAATTAGTTATTAGATCAAATTTTATATTTGTAATAACATTTAATTTTTGAACAGGTACATAAAAAAATGAATTTTTATACTTTCTATTTTTGATTAATTGATTTGGAAGAACATGGTTTGCATTAGGATATGCATTTTTTAACAGTACATAACTTCGACAAAGTTGATGATGAAAGTCTATCAAATAAAAATTTTGACTTCTAAAATGTTTTTTTAATATTAATTGAAGTCCACCATAATATGATCCTATGTCTAACCAATTTGAATTCTTTTTATCTATAAGTTTGAAATTTTTTATTTGGGATGAGATATAAACATATCTATTCCAGCGGTTATTTGTTGAAACATTTTTCCTTAAAAAATAAGTATCCGTAGATCCTAAGCTTAGATGAACTGGAGAATTTTCAAGGATTGTCATGCCCTTATTTTTTTTAATAATCTCTAAGTCATCAAAAAATGAAACTTTATTAAAATAATTTTGAATAAATATATCTTTAAAATTTTTTAAATTTTGCTTAAATGATGAATTTTTAATTCTTTCATATGAAAATTGAAAAGGCGCTCCTAAATTACCTTGGCCTTCCCAATCAATTATTTCTTCTGAAAAAAGTTTTGTATTTTTTTTATATTTAAGAGAAAATTTTTTTAGAATCTTTTTATGTTTTGAATCTAAATTTTTTATTTTATGATCATTCCAAAAATTTCGAGAATTATCAATAAACTCATTAATTAAAAATAATTTTTTTTTAATATTTTTCATTAAATTTATATAACTTAATTTAGTTTACAGTGGAAGAATCTTTACACAAAAGATTATTTATATAACTAACTGGGTCAATTTTTTTTATATTATTTTCAAAGAAAAAATTTTTTAATTTTTTTATTTTGTAATTATGATTTTTAAACTTAAGTTTTTTATAAAAATTTTTTTCAAATTCATTAAAATCATAATAAGCAAAGGGATGCAAGTTGTTAAGTTTTTTAAGAAAATTTTTATCCATAGATGAATTACACAAATTTAACGAGTCTGTATCATTTAAAAGTGCTTCAGCAGATATAGACAATGAGTTAATTGATACCACTAAATCACTATCAGCTATCAGTTTTGAATTTTTAATTTTACTACCATGAAAACTTTTGTATTTTTTATTTAATTTAAGTTTTTTAATTAATTTTTGATTACTTAAATCAATATATTTCTCAAAACTAATATATTTATGCTTCATGTATAATTTTAAATTTTTATTTAACAAAACACTTTCAATAATTATTTTAAGAAATTTGTTGTAAGTTTCAGGTGAGATAAATCCATCTTTATTAAAACTTGAATCAAATATTGTTATTATTTTTTGTTTTTGTTTTTGTTTTTTGTTATTAAAATTGTATTTTAAATGAACAGGATTAATTTTGTAAATTTTTTCAATAAAATTTTTTTTTTTATTTAAGTTCTTCTCTGCATCTCTACCCCAAGAAAATACAATATCATTAGCATGATCTAAAAATGCGTCTTCTTTATTTCCCGTATATGAATACTGAAAAGCAATATTTTTTCCACTATTTTTGTGTAATGCTTGTCTTACTACTGGAATATTTTGATCCCATGTACTGTTAACGTAAATTTTAATATTAAGATTTGAAATTAATTGATTATAGTACTCATAGTTTATTATAAATTCCAAATAAATAGAAAAAATTAAAGGATTTTTAATAAAATTTTTTAGACATATCCATATCGCTTTTTTTGTTTCACTAGAAATTTCATTTACATAAAAAGGTTTGTATTTTAATTTAGTATTCCTCGCTCTGGAAATATATTTATCTTTAAAGTTATCTAAACCTTCAATTCCATCTAAAGATAAATTGCTGGAAAATAAATATTTTAACTTTATATTTTTATTTTTTTTTAAAAGCTCTCTTTTATAAGGAAAATCTTTTTTATTAAAATTATCCCCATTTAAGTACTCAATTAAAATGTCACATTTTTCAAAATTACCAACATTGGTTTTTTTAAAAAATTTAATGAAAGTAAAATTTATTAATTTAAGGAAAATTTTAAAAATGTAAATTATATCAACCAAATCAATATCGAATATGTTTAAATAATAATCTTTATTTTTTAAATATCTTTGAATTTCATTTTTAGAAATTTTAAAATAAATTTTACTTCTAAAATAATGTGATAAATAAAGTGAAACATATTCTTTTTTAAATATATTCAAAAAATCTTTACTTTGTTTTTGAGATAAAGTTTTATTTACATATTTATTAATACATTTTACAGTTTTTTTATTTACTATTTCCCTAAGAGTTTTTTTTCCTTTAACAATATATAGAGGATATTTATCTAGATGTTTTTCATAGCCAAATAATTTTCTTAATTTATACATTATTATACAAATATAATTTTATTAAAAAACATTTCTAATAAATTTTTTTTGGTTTTTTTTTCTGTTTTACATTAGAATTAATGTTTAAAATTTTTTTATTTTTGATCAAAATTCTTTGCACTTTATCAAAACTTGGGAATTTCACCTTTGATATACTTAAAATTTTTCTTACTAATTTAAGATCAGGTTTTTTATCTATGGTCAATCTTAGATTTTGTAAAATATTTTTTTCCTTAAATGAAATTTTAGCACATTTGATATTTTTATTTTCTAAAAAATAGTCACCCCAAATTTCTGTATCCTTTCTTTTCTTTTTTAAAAGTATTTTTTTTATACTTTTAACTTTTAAAACCCAGCCATATGTGCCAAAAGGTAAATCATTTGCATATGTGAAATCATTATTAAATTTTAAATGATAATTAATCATTTTTTTTGCAATATTAATATCAAACATTGGATTATCGCCAGTAACTATAAATACATTTGCAAAATATTTATTTTTAGAGGCGAGATATATTCTTTTAAGCACATCAATAGCCTCTCCTTGAAATGAACTGATATTATGTTTTTTTGCAATTAATGACAAAATAATATCTGATTTTTTATGAGATGTTGCTAAAATAATTCTATTATTTTCAAAAAACTTTTTAATTTTAATAATTATATATTCAATAATTGAATTTTTTTTATCGATTTTAAGTAAAGCTTTATTTTTTAATCTTTTTGATTTTAATCTTGCGACTATTATTGCTCCACATTTAATTTCTTTTTTTAAGTTAAGCATATTTATTAAAATTCAATTATAATTTCTGACATTGTTGAATGTTTAAAAAGTTAAATATTTTTTTTTAATCATAATTGTTAATTTAGCCTTTATGATTTTAATTTTTTAATATTTAAACCATAATCTTCCCAGCTTTCATACATTGGATAAGTATAAATTTTCTTATTTTTCTTTTTTAATAAATTAAATAATTTAGGGATAGTTTTGATTTTTCCATCTTTAATCAAATTTAATATTCTTGGTTTAAATAGATAAATTCCAGCATTTATATTAAAAAAAATGCTCGGCTTTTCCTCAAAATTATTAAACTTGTTATTTTTCGAGGTTATTACACCGTAAGGATTAATGAATTCAAAATTTTTAATTGCCATTGTTGTATCAGATTTATTTTTTTCGTGAAATTTTAACATCTCTTTAAAATTTAATCCTGTAATAACGTCACAATTAACTAAAAAAAAACTTTTATCTATTTTTTTATTTATTAGACTGAGACAACCAACTGTTCCCATTGGGAATTTTTCCTCAATATATTTAATTTTAATTCCAAACTTATTCCCATCTAAAAAATAATTTTTAATTTTGCTTTTTAAGTAATAAATTGAAATATAAACCTCTTTAAATCCCTCTTTTTTTAATTTTTCTATAATGTGTAATAACAAAGGTTTTCCATTTAGTTTGAGCATCCCTTTTGGTGTTTTTTTTGTCAAATTTCCCAATCTTTTTCCATAGCCACCTGCCATTATGATTATTTTATTATTAAGAAAATTCTCTTTAATTTTTGCATTTCCTTTAAAATAAAGTCCTGATATTTTCTTCCTTTTAATTATCGGTAGATGAAGAATATCAAATCTTCTTAATATATTTTCAGCCTCATTAGTATCTATGTTTTTTTTAGATATTACTGCTTTGTTGTTTAAAATTTTTTTAATTGAAGATTTTAAATTTAGCCCATTTATCAATCCTCGTCTTATATCACCATCAGTTATTGTACCAACAAATTCGTCACTATCATTGACTACAATCACAACCTGAAGACCAGAATTATTAAGACTTTTAATTGCATCATCTATAACAGCAGAAACAGTTATTATTGTTTTTTTCCAAAACTCTTTTTTTATAAACATTGTTTTATTTTTTTAACAAATTCTAAACTAGGTTTTTTATATAAATGATAAGGATTATTAAATTTTAAATTTTTTATTTTTTTATTCAATAATTTATTAATTATATTTTCAATTTTTTTTTGATTAAATGGAACGTTAATGACTGAATCAGCTTTTTCTCTACCTAATTGTCTATCTCCTAAATTAATACTAATTTTTTTGAGAGATGGAACTTCGATAATTCCTGAAGATGAATTGCCTATAAAAAAATTTGAAAATTTTATAAATGATAAATATTCTTTATGTCCTAATGAGTCAAAAAAATAACAATTTTTATTTTTTTTAACATGACTTATAATTTTTAATTTCATAGCATAACCATCATAATCTGCACCTGGAGAAGTAAAAATAAAATTAATATTTGGAAAATTTCTTGTACATTTTAAAAAAATATCAAGATACAAAATAGATTTATTTGATAAAGTTTCTGGGTGAAGTGAAACAATTGCGTTATTTTTTCCAAATTTATAATTAAATTTTCTTTCCAAATATTTTATATTTTTTAAATTTTTGTCAATAGCCTCTAGACCAGGAGCGCCTAAGACAAATATTTTTTTCTTTTCTATTCCTAAGTTAAGTAATTTTTTTTTAGATTTTTTTGTAGCAACAAAATGATAATTAGATAGCATAGAAACACAGTGTCTTATCTGATTGTCTATTGCTCCTAAAGTGGTTTCGCCACCATGTAAATGGATAATATTAATTCTTTTTGAAAAACTTATTATGCTTACAGGCAATAGTTCATATCTGTCACCTAATAAAATTAAGCTATCTATTTTACTTTTTGAAATTTCTCTAGCAAAAATTTGATTTAACTTATTTATTGATTTTGGAACATCAACTTGATTATTTGATACAATTAAATTATTACATAATATAATTTTTGAAAATTTTTCATTTTTAATTTCATTAATTGTGCTTCCAAAATTTTTTGACAGATGTGATCCTGCTACAAAAATTTTTAATTTGTAATTTTTAGTATTTTCTAATTTTACTGCTATATTTTTTAATATTCCAAAGTCTGCTCTAGAGGATGTAAAAATTCCTATGTTATGCATTATTAAACTTTAATTAAATCTAACTTTTTGAAATTATTTTTTGCTTTTTTTCCAATAATTTTTTCCCAAAAAATAGCACTTATACCAACGTCAGGCCTCAAGGTAATTAAATTCTTATCGGAAAATTTCTCTCCTTTTTGAATATTTTTGCTCGCATATATAGATTTACGAACAATCTTTTTATTTATTAGTTCCGATTTTGTGCATTCTTTCTTAAAACTTCCCATCATAATATTTGAGAGCTTAATACCTTTGATAACTTTCCTAAATTCATTTTCATCAATTGATGAAGAATGATCGGGTCCTTTAAACTTTTTATTCAATGTAAAATGCTTTTCAATAATACTCGCACCCATAGTATTGGCAACAATAGGGGTAAGTATATTATTTGAGTGATCAGAATATCCAATATTAGCTTTAAACTTTTTCTTTAAATATTTTATTACATTTAAATTTAATTCCTCAATTGGTGCAGGATATGATGATGTGCAATGTAAAATAGTAATATTATTTTTTTTAATTTTATATTTTTGCAATATTTTGATTGCCCATTTAATTTCTTTTAAGCTAGACATGCCAGTTGATAAAATTATTTTTTTATAATTTTTTGCTAAAAATCTTAATAATGGATAATTTGTAATTTCACCTGATGGTATCTTTGCGTAATCCATTTTAAATTGAAGCAAAAACTTAGCACTTTCCAGATCAAAAGCTGTGGACAAAAAGCCAATTTTTTTTAATTTACAATAACGAAATATCTTGACAGTTGTATCTTTGCTCAATGATAATTGTTCTAACATCTTATATTGATTTAAGTAACTTGTATTTTTTTTTTGATAATTGGCAAGTTTAGCATTTTTAGTTGATAGCAACTCTGGGTTAAAAGTTTGAAATTTAACGTAATCTGCGCCAAATTTCTTAGCAGCATCAATCATTTTTTTTGCTAAAATTAACTTTCCACAATGATTAACTCCAATTTCGGCAATAATAATTGTTTTTTTCATTTATTTATAAAATGAGTTTTTAGGTAAATTTTTTTTTACAACTTTTCCTGCACCTATTATAGAATTATCACCAATAGTAATGCCTTGAATTATTGTTGAATTACTTCCTATAAAAGATCCCTTTTTAATAATTGAGTCACCATTAACTACAGCCCCGGTTGCTAAATGACAATTATTTTCAACTTTAACTCCATGCTCAACCAATGCTTTAGAATTAATTATACAATTTTCACCAATTTTACTGAATGAATTAATTAAAGCATGATGCATTATTATTGTACCATTTCCAACTACAGCCGAGTTAGAAACTATAGCATGCGGTGAAATTATTTTTGGTAAAATAAACTTATTATCAATTAACTTTTTGTATAATTTCGATCTTTTTGTTGAGTTTTTAATTTGTCCAAAAGCTATACAGGCATTTTTTGAATATTTCTTATAATAATTTATATCTTTATTTTGTTTATAAACTTTGTACTTGCCAATTGAGCCAGAAAAATTATCAAGAATAAATAATATTTTATATTTTTTATTTTTTTCAATTACATCAATTACAGATATTGCATGACCTCCAGCACCAAATAATATTATATTTTTTCTTTTCATTTAATAATTGAGCTACTACTTGGTAAATTAATTATAGAAGAATAAGCTTTTTTTGAATTATCTAAATTCATTTTAGGACATTTCTTATACATTTTTAATGTTGGAATTATATCCCACAATGGACGAACCTTGATACCATATTTATGACAATTACTAATTAACTTTGTTTTTAATTTTTGTGTTTTATTTGAAAGTATCATGGTTTGAAGCCAAAAGTTACTATCGCAATCTTTTGGGGAATCCATGATACTTACTCCCTCTAATTTAGAAAATTTTTCCTTATAAATTCTATATAATTTAATTTTTTTATTAATAAATAAATTTAATTTTAAAATTTGTGAGTAACCTAGAGCAGCATTCAATGCAGGCAATCGGAAATTATAACCCACTTCATCATGAATATATTTCCATTTATGAAAAATTTTTGCAGTAGAACAAAGATGTTTTATTTTTCTAAATAATTTTAAATTATTCGTAATTATTGCTCCTCCCCCTCCACAAGTCACTATTTTATTTCCATTAAAACTTAAAACACCGACTGCACCGAAATTTCCAACATGTTTTTTTTTATAATAACTTCCAGTTGCCTCAGCAGCATCTTCTATTACAGTAAGTTTAAATTTTTTTGCAACACGAACAATTTTTTTAATTTCACACGGATGACCAAAAACATGCACAGGGATTATTGCTTTTATTTTCCTTTTTGTTTTTTTATTGTAACAAATATTTTTTTTAATAAAGGTATTTTTGTTAAGATACTTTTCAAGTTTATTTATATCTATTCCTAATGTTTTATGTTCGATATCAACAAAATGAGGAATTGCATTACATTGTGCAACAGCATTTGCGGATGCAACAAATGTAACAGCTGGAACCAGAACTTCATCGTTATCTTTCACACCTGATACTTTTAATGATATAAAAAGTCCTATAGTACCATTCGAAACTGAAACAACATATTTAGACTTAGTTATTTTTTTAATTTCATTTTCAAATTTTGATACATAGTTGCCTGCGGTAGAAATCATACCAGATTTAAAACATTTATTAATATGATTAAGATCTTCTGTACTTAATTCAGGCTCATGAAGATTTTTACTTTTGTCCTTTAAAATAAACCTTAAATTTTTAACTATTTTTGTTGAGATTGATTTCATTAAGTATTAGAAAAAATTTTTTTAAACTTTTGATTTAATTTATTTCTTCTTAAATCATTTATTATTTCATTAATGCCTATTTTTAAATTATAATTTTTTTTAATTTTAAATTTAGATATTTTAGAAAAATCTACTTTATAATTTCTTTTATCAAATGAAGATTTTTCTATATATGATATGAACTTTGATCTACTTGGCAATTGTTTTAGAATTTCGTTGCAAATATCTTCTTTTGTATAATTGGCACCATTTATACCAGTATTAAAAACATAGGGTTTAAATTTAAATTTCTTTTTTACAAAAAAATTTACTATATACGATAGATCTTCTAAATGAATATATGGTCTCCAAGTTTTTTTATCAAATACAGTCAATTTTTTTTTTAAAAAGAGAAACTTTGTGAACTCATTTATAGTCAAATCATATCTCATTCTTGGCGATACACCATAAAGTGTTGAAATTCTTAAAATTATTTTTGAAATTTTATTTTTATTTTTTAAAAGATATTTTTCAAAATTAACTTTTGTTTTTGCATAAGTGGATAGCGGTTTTAATTGTGAGTTTTCTGTTAAGAGAGTCTTTGAAATACTTAATCCATAGTTGCTACAAGTAGAAAAAAAAATAAATTTTTTAATTTTATTTTTGACGCATAAATTGAACAATTTTTTGGAAGAGACAAGATTGGTAATATTTGTTAGCTTCGGAAATTTTTTACTTGCAGGATCTCCTACTATAGCTGCTAAATGAATTACAACCTCATATTGATTTTTTTTAAAATGATCAATTAACTTATTATGATTATTGATATCAATATTATAAAAATTCACATTTTTATTCAGAATTTTTTTATTATAATTTTTATGTAATAAGTTATCAATTATAGAAATTTTATAATTTCTTTTAGACAAAAAATTACATAATTTCGATCCCACATAACCGAAACCACCTGTAATCAATATTTGAGTTTTAGTATTTTTCATTAATATTCAAAAACATTATTACAATCAATTCTTGGAATTTCAAAAACTGTGTCTTTTTTAATATTATATTCTTTATTAATTGTTGTTAGTCCAAGAAAACAATCATTATTTTTTAAAATTTTTATTGTTGTCTTATTATATGATCCGTATGGATAACACATAATCCAATCTGTTCGTTTCATTCCAATTTTTCTGAGAAATTTTATACCCTTAAGTATTTCAATTTTCTGTTTATTTTCTTCCTGGTTTTCTAACCATAAATGATTATAACAATGATTTCCAAAGAACATCCCTCCCCTAACCATAAGTTTCGCTTGAGTTAATGAAAAATAAAATTCTTTAGCAATAGATTTTTGGCTTTTATTTACATATTTTTTTATTAATAAATTAAAAATTTTAGACTTAAAATTAATTGGTAAAATTGTTTGCATCATTCTCTTAAAGAAAATTGTATCAGCATTATCAAAACCATAAGGTTTTTTAAATTTTTTCTCAAGTTTATCATAATCTAATTTTGTTTTTTCTTTTATTTTCATAGAGATAAATAAATTTCTTAATTCTTCATTTAAATCATAAACAGTTGCACCCGAAGCTAATAAAATTTGAGCTTTATTTTGATCAGTAAGTTCACAATTTTCGATTGCCCTCGACGGAGGAAAAAAAAATCCTTGAAGACCTTTTTGTTTTAATATTGGAAAAACATAGTTATAATGACTAGAATAACCATCATCAAAAGTTAACATACAAAGATTTTTTTTAAACTTTTTTCTTTTAATAAAGAAATCTTTTAAATCATCTATGTTAACAATGTGATATTTTTTATCTAAATAATTAATTTGCTTTTTAAAATTATTTAATTTCAACGATACAAGTTTTGGAAAAAAATTTTCTTTTTTTCTCCTAACTTGGTGGTACATAACTGAAATAAATTTTGTCATTAAATATCTATTCTTTTAACATCATAATTTCCTAATTTATCTGCAGCTCCTACTGCAATTGTCTTAATGTCTTTTATACCAACTGTGTCTTTTGAAAGAGTGTAATACCATTCATTTTTTTTTAAGCTAAAATCTAGATTGTCATGAATATAATTTCCATTTTTTAATTTTAAGGCAAGAAAAGGTTGTGGTCCAAATACTTTTCCCTGTTTTGTAATTATTTTAAAACTCGTTTTATTAAACCTTATAATTTTTAGTTTTAATTGATTTTTTTTATTATTTTTAAGTCCTAAAGTTTTTTGAAAACCTGAAACTGCATCAGTAAAATAAAACTTTACTTTAGGATATTTTCTTGAAGCCTTTTTTATTAAATCTAAAAAAAAATTTATTTCTGTCTCTAAATTTCTAAAATCATGCCCTGTAACAGCTAATAAAGTTTTTTTTCCACCATCTGCACGTTTAAAAGCTTTTAGAACTTCTTCCTTGTCTATTGACTCTGTGCGATTTAAAACTGATAAAATTCTCCCTATATATCTTCTGCAAGATCCTTTTTTTTGATAATCATCTTTATCTGGATTATATATTTCCCAATTTTTTGGTGCTCTTCTCCAATCCCATCCTCTTGCTGCTTCAGCCGGATTTTTTGAATTTCTCTCATTCTTGTTGGTGTTTGAAAGATCAAATGGAATAAACTGCTCTAAAAACCAGTGGCTGTCAGGTCTTTCTACGTGAAATCCAGCTCTATTTACTACTGGAAACCAATTGTGGTCAATTATTCTTCTACACAAAATTTGATATACATTGTCATTTCTAAAATACAAAGTAGCATTCCTATTTGCCTCCTTAAAAATTGACATAGGATGAAAATGGAATTGTAATTTATCTTTAAGTTTTTTCCTTTTAATAAAATTTTTATAAAAACTAAAAATTTTTCCATAACCAAGTATTCTTTTTCTTGGATTTTTTTTATAATTAACGTGGTCTACACAATGCCATGTTAATACATAACCTTTACCATCAGAACCCAGAACTCTATTCCTAAAATTAGGTTTTGAAATTGAATTCAACATTTTTCTAATTAATGACCAATTATAATTATAATTTATTAGGTGAGGATTAAAGATTTTTGAAACTTTTTTTTTTAATTTTCCGGTAAAATAATTACCTTGAATTATTTTATTTAAAATTTTGGAAGATTGATTTTTTATTTTGATACCACATAACTCTTCAATTCTTTTGAAAGTTTCTTTCTGACTTTCATAAAGAGGTCCCTCAGTATCAACTGAATGTACAATATATATTTCTTTATTTCTGTAATTCATTTTTTTAATTTAATATATTTTAAATTAATTGATATACTTATTATATAAAATGCAATTACAATCAAATAAAGGTATTCTTTTTTTAATTACTGGTGCACAAGGGTCAGGTAAAACAACTATTGGAAAAAAACTGGCTTCAAGAATAAAAAAAGAATATGGCCACACAATTTATTGCGATGGAGATATTTTAAGAAAAATATTTCAATTTACTGATTATTCATTTGAAGGTAGAAAAAAACTTGATAAACCTTATCAGAAATTCTGTAATTATATTATTAATCAAAATATAAATCTTGTTTTTTCAACAGTTAGTGC
>MDTG01218324.1_pt1 | contig 15654 bp, 7 predicted proteins | sample 811421 | NCBI WGS metagenome assembly MDTG01 (sample SAMN05326645, study PRJNA326480) | marine metagenome | isolation source: seawater | place: Pacific Ocean: South East | collected 2011
AGAGGAGAAGGAATACTTCAAAATGATTATAGTATCTTTGGGCTAGGCTATAACGGTCTGCGCGGTGCCCCACCGTTTGCTCCTCTTTATAATAGAAGAATTCCTCAACCATATGGTAGCGATGTTTTCTTAGCAGGAGAAGCTAAATTTGAAACGGCAGATAACCAAACAGGCCCCTTTTTCGATGATTATGATAGTTTTTCTGAAGAGTCAAAAACCATAGGCCAAGAATATTCGTTATTGCCAGAATTTAGAATGAGCAAATTTACAGAAGACTTTTTTAATGCTCGCCTAGAAGGTCCTGCTTTAAATAGAGATGATTTTCTTGAAGTTACAGGGGCGGTTTATCACACTTCTTCTGGTGATCTAAATGTTGGAACTCAGTTTTTTAAAACTTATTCAACCACAGATTTTATGAAATATTTTGACTTTGTACAAGAAAATGTTAAAAATAATGAACTAGAAATGGCTCCGGGACGCTTAACGCTTAGATGTCAAGCAGTAAAGAAGTTTTTACCATACAGGGGCTTTTATCCGGCAGAGAGAGTTGTTCAAATTTCAGAAATTTTTCACAGAAACTATTTGAAAGAATCTTCATATAATAGTGCTTATATAAACAGCACTCAAATATCACCTGTTGAGTCAAAGTTATATTTAAAATTTAGGATAGAAAACTCAAAATCACAAGCAATAAAATCATTAATGGCGCCTGGCGTATTATTAAACTCAATAAAAACAGGCTTGGCTGTTGATTATCCTATTTTTAGTTCAAGTGTGCAAGCAGCAAATAATTTTATTCTTGAAAATCATAGAACAGCATCAATTATGAGATTCTCTGATCTAGGCCTAAACGCAACTACTTGTTTTACCGGATCTTTAATAAACAATACGGTTGATGAGGGTATCCCTAGGATTTCGGGCTCAGTATCAAAGCGAATAACTTTTGAAGATATATTAGAGCCATCTAAAATGTTCGATGATGTTATATATGATAACGAGCCGCACCCAAGCGCTAGTCTAATTTACGGCGTCGCTGATCACTTAAAAGTATTAGAAAGACCTTCTAAGTTTGGGAGTTTAGATTTTGATGAGACTAAAAAGCACATATCAAGAAATTTTCAAACAGACCGTCAATCATTAGTTCAAGCTTTGTTTCCCTATCAAAGCGCAGTTAATAATTTCTGCGCAGAAACAGTTAACTTTTTCTTAGAAGATGGAAAACTAAACACTGCTATATCTGAGCCTGCAAAGCCTAGACTAATAAGTGGAACGCAATACAAAATGAGAGTCTATGTTTTCAATCGTAACACAGTAATGTATGATAGACACTCCGCCTTCGGTCCACCGGTTGATGAAGGAGACCCAGAAAAGACTAAATACCAATTAACTTCAAGTGGAAATTCAGCGATTGCTGCTACTGCCAGGATTGATTTTGATACTAATTCTTCTTCATCTTTTCCGAATAATATTAAACCTGTATACCTTATTCAAAGTATATCAGATCAAGTGGCTAATAATAATATAAGTGTTACAGGCGCTGTTAACGCTTATGACTTTCCAGGATTTGCGTTAACTGCTTCAAACGGTACCGTTGGAAAAGTAAAATACTATGAGCCAAAGTTGCTTTCCGGATCTGTATTTACAATCAAATTTCAAGATCCGTTGGAATATATAAACGATGCGACCATTGAACCTTTTTTTACCAGCTCACTCCATGCCCCTGGTGGCTTCCCGCATGTATCTTTCACTTCTTCTGTTTCTTCTTCATCGCCATTTACGGTTGCTTTTTATGATTCTAGTAGAAGAATAGGAGGCGTAATAAGTAATACTTCAGCTGGCTCAAGTACTGATAAATTTTTTCTTGATTTATATGATACTGGCGGTTCAGCTTACAAGAGCGCTGAAACTATAGCTCAAGATTTTCATAGTGCTCTGACATCTCCATCTGGTACACCAAACGGCTTCGACCAAAGCCGCGTTACAGGTTCATTTTCTGTAGTAAGAAAAGATAACCACGTAGCAATTTTTTCAAAATTTATTCACGCTCAAAATGATACTACTGTTAACGTAAATCCAACATATGGAGGTGATTTTATAACAAATCATGCTCTTAACCATGTCACTAAGAGGCTAGCCTATACTTCTACAAGCTCAACGGACACACCTGGGTTTAGGCAATTTGATCTTCATTTGTTTACGAGCCCTGAATCGTCCTTACAGCTTTACAAAAATTTTGTAACAGCCTCCGCTGTCGACCTTAATCAGGAGGCATATGGATTGATGTCTCTTGTAGATGTAGATGGCTCAGCAGGAGCTTTTCAACAAATAAGAAATAATACGGTAATAGGTGTTAATAATTTAAAAGCAGCAAATTCTGATTTTACAATTACTGCCACAGCAGATTTTGATGTCGCGATTTTTACGCAAGACGTTGCCGGCGCTGCTGGTAATACTCCAATTAGTTATTATGGTGGTGATGCATATGGCGCGTTCAATGGTTTCAGTCCGACAAATCTAAGAACATTTAGGCAATTAAATATTGTTAATCAAACATCTGGCAGTGAAGAGGGCCTTCCTTCATCCGCATTCGTAGGCGGCGCAGATCAGGACTTAGTCTACTATATGGATGATGTATCTTCTGTAGACCTTTCATCACATGGATATTTACCGTTTGTACCGCCATTTTTAGATCCTGGGACTTCTCCATATGTAGAGTTAAGTTTCACGCCATCAGAAACAAAAGATTATAGCATACCACAAATAATTCAAGGCATGAGTGTATCATATTATAATATGCCTGCCCCTTCAAATGCGAATGTCAATGTAAACTATAAAGAAGCTATGGTGTTATCAGCAAGTATTGATTTTGATAATTTTGTACAATTTAGTAGCGATAACTTTGTTCCTGGACCTGGAAAAGATAGGATACCAATAAACCCTGAAACTTCAGAGTTGTTCAGGTGGGTAATAAAACCAAAATGGGAAACTCCAATAGTTAATTTTGTAAACGCAACTAGTAGCGCACTAAACTTGTCTAATAATACAGTACAACAGGTTTCTGGATCTCCCTGGAAAAATCGATATCAGACAAGTTATTATGAAGTTTTGAAAAATAATGATGTTCCTTATTTAACATCTTCTACTGGAATGTGGCATCAAAGCGGCACTGTAATCAAGGAGCAAGATACAGAAGGCTACTATATGGTTATTAAAGGTGAAGGCTCTAGAGATGAAAAAAGTAATATACAAGATTTAGCTTACAAAGTTGGTTTCTTGGGACAGTCAGAGATCCGCAAGGCATTTAAACTTGGCCGAACAGCGGAGAGGAAAGAGGTTTGTGAAGCAGTAGTAGCAATACCTTTTTATAATTCTAGAAAAGATGGTATAAAGTTTTTTCCAATAAGTGAAAATATTTATCAAGCAGCTATAAATAAAAATATAAGCAATCAAGAAACCTTTGAAGCGGAATATAGAACAAGTGTAGAAGGAAGATCAGAATTAAAGAAAAGATATGATCATATATACAACACTCCAGGTACAGATGGGGTTGATAACGTTGCTTATCAATTAAGAATGATGGAGAAATATATTATACCACCACAGTTTGACTTCACAAAGGATAAAGCATGCGCTTTCAATGGCCCTTTTGTTCAATATATATTTCAATTTAAAACTGAGTTTGATATAGAAGACTTGTCTAACATGTGGCAAAATATATATCCTAAATCTAAAACTTCTGCTGCGACTACTCAACATTCAAAAGTCGGAATAAGTTCTGGTAATTATGATGATATCAGTGGTGATATAGAATATGTTTCTGGTTATTTAAACACTAAAGAATTGGTGCTTTTATCGGGAAAGAATTCTAACTATCAAAATGTTTCAGAGTTTTTAGAAAATGAAGTAAGATGGTTAGTATTTAAAGCTAAATTTAAAGGATCTAGTAGTTACTATGACATTGTTAGTAAATCTATAAATGAAATACAGAGAGATATTTTTAATATAAATGGTAATAAAAATACCCCAGGGTCGAAACCTTCATCTCTGAATGATATCCTCGCTGTGCATGGCCATTATGGTTATAATTGGCCTTATGATTATTTTTCTCTTGTTGAATTAGTTAAACTAGAAAGTAAAGTAGATTTTTATGATAATGCGTCTTATCTCAATCGTATTTCCACCGGCGGTCCTGCACCAGCAGTAGCTGCAGCGGCACAAACATCGCAAAGAAGGCAAGAACAGGGCCAACAAAGTGGAGCACCCATACCGTTTACATTAGCAGACGATGATTCGACTACAACAACTACAACTGGAATATCTAATGTAGCGGAGTCTATGGTATTTAGAGAAGTTTTATTAGCAGACACAGTAACTCCTTCTACAAGAATATTTACTGTAACAGGGGGAACAATATCTTCTGGGACAGAACAATTATTTGTAAACGGCATTTTACAGTCGCTCGGCGCGAGTAACGACTATATTATATCAGGAAACACAATTACGTTTACATATGACTTAGAGGCTGGAGATACTGTAGTGATTTCTTATGTAAAGGGGTAAAATATGTTATTTTTTAATAAAAAAGAAGAAGTAATAGATGTTCAATTAACGCAATTTGGAAAAAATTTGCTATCTAGAGGCGCTTTTAAACCAGAGTATTATAGATTTTTTGATGATGATATACTTTATAACTCTTCACGCGCAGGCCTAGAGGAACATCAAAACAATACCGAATCTAGAATTATTGAAAATACTCCAAAGCTGAAAACACAATACAATACTTTTGGTGTAGAAAAAACTTTTTATATAGAAAAGCAACAAATACAAGAAGGTTTAAGGCAGAGGCTTGTACCAATAGATATTGAAGCTGATCCTTTTATACAAGAAAGAATATTATTGTACCCATTGGATACACAAGAGGCAGAAAATCAAGATATCGCACGTTTATCTCTATCTCTATTAGATCAAGAGATGGAGACTAGTGTATCTTTCTTAAGCCTGACGGGGTCCGGAATAAGAAAAAATATACCTCAACTAACTGTAGAGCCCAAATATATTTTGAAAGAAGATAGAGAAAATATAACAGAACCAGGTATGGTGAATTTAGAAAGCTTTTTTGATTTAACATCACGAGAAATTATTTTCGCTGATAATTCTAAAATTATGTTAGAGAGTAAAAACTTAATAATAAATCTAGAAGAATTTAATGTGTCAAACGGTGTAGAGAACTTTGAGCTTGAAATATATGAAATTGTGAAAAGACAAGATAAAGACGTTATAGTGAGAATTGAAGATTTAAATGAAGTAAATAAATATTTTTCTATAAAAACAGACGAAGATGTTGCCGAAACTGACTATAAAAATCAAAGGAAAAATAATTACTATAAGGAATTCGAAGAATAATGATTTACGGAGACACAAATTTTCCAATACTTACTACAAAAAGAATAGTTGTAAGTACCAACAATCCAGCATCTCAATTTGTAAAAGTTGAATTTTTAATTCGTTCTAAAGAGCCAACTACACTTTCGACCTGGCTTCAAGATTCTTTCAGTGAATATTCAAATTACTTAAATATCGCTTTTTTTGTTTTGGATCAATCAACTGAAGTTTTCGCAGAAGCTTTACAAGATCCAAGTCTTAGATATAGAGCCATGGCAAGTATAGCAAATTTACAGGCCCTAAGGGGAGAGAGATATAAATATGATGTCGCTCATGTGTCTTTTAGAGAAGTACTAGAGAACGGATTTTCAACATCTATTCCAGTTACTGATTTATCTGTAGATTACTATCACGACATATATGGTGAAATAGAGGTACCCATAAAACAAATTGATTTAGAAGAGATTGATAGGTTACATTTAATTGGTTTTATGCACATGGATGTTGATTCTTATTTAAGAGATCAGGGCCAATTAAGAGATCCTAATATTATTGATCCCATGGAGTCTGTTGGTGGAGAATTAATTTATGACCTTTTACTAGAAAAGATTAATGGAAACTTAAAAACACAATCATTTCGAGAGGTGTTTTACATAGAAAATATTGATGAGTCCCAAGGAAACAGGACAACGCTAGTACCATACTACGGACCAGCTCACTACCATGATGAAAGTAGTCCTGGGCCAGGAGGCTACATAGGCTGGATGGCAGGCTTTCCAGGTCAAGATATGGGCCCACGCCTTCAGACAAAAAAAATTAGGAATAATAAAGTATTTTCGGACATTCCAGGATCTTTTGAAGAATCATTACCTACTAGTTTGAACTATGGATTTGGTTTTCCAGATAGTTCGAATTCTACCGATATTGAAAGATATATCAATTCTGTAATCACTGAAGAACAATTGTTAGAAAGTTCTACAGTGTTAGAAAAAAAATCAGACATAGTAAAATACAGAGAATCACAAAAAAAAGTAAGCGTTCTTTTAGGTTCAGATTTACAGAGTAATTTTATTAACTCTGTTGGTCAGCAATCAGAAACAGAAAACAGTTTTAATAATGTTGATAGCTTTCATGGAATTATAATGGGTGTAGACTATTATAGACTTGTGAGAGATTTTTCAAAGTATGGAAATATAATTGAATTTCATGAGAGTATGGGAAATTCACAACTAGTAGAAAGACTTTTAGCAGAAACAACGATATTGAACCTGGAAGCACTTAGAGAGAGAGTTACTAATAGTCCCCACCATTATAATGAAGAAGATACTTTGGTTTATAGGCCATTTGATTTAAACGAGCAAAAAAGTAGATTGGTGATGACAGAAGACCCACCACCTAGAACCTTTGTCGCTGGACAAAATTTGTACAAAAATAAATTACGACCAGCTATCTCACAATTAGCAGAAATTAGTGAGATAGATTTAGTAGGCCCTCAAACTGAATCCGGATTACATACAGAAATCCCAGGTTACAACAGATTCTTTTACATAAAAGATTACGACCTCTTTCATAATGTACAGTTTGGTAACTATCGTCATAGCTTGAAGTTTACTGTTGAAGACGGTATATATAGATACATATCTTTGTTGTGTACGCAGCTTGAGGTATCTTCTAGATTATTTTCTAAATATTGCCAACAGGCTGCAATACCAGTTCTGAGAACTGAACAGGGAGCTTACATTTCCGGAAATTATGATTATAAAACAAATAGTTTTCACGCATCTTTTCAAGAATCAGACTATGGAGGTATAATAACTTACGCTTTAAATTTTTATAAAGAGGCAGTTTTGTTTTTGACAGGTCATCCAGTTTTAGACGAAAATATAACTTATTTAGTAAATTTATTATCTCCAGGCTCAACAGATCTTAAGATACTCAATAAATTTAAAGAAACTTTAAATATGCTTTTAAAGGCCAATATCGAAATATTAAAATCATATGGAGATTCTTATCTTTTTAGACAAATAAAAACAAAAGGATCACTAGATGTATCAAATTCAAGTTACAGTTCAAAAGCTAGAATTTTTAACATAGAGGTTAAAAATTCAGAAGTTATAAAAGCAATTGAAGACGGAACTATAATAGCAGACTATAGTCTTTATTGGAATGAATCTCTTGGCTTTAGCGCAAATACTCCAAATCTAAGTTTAAATAATTACTTAAGTAGAATATCTGAAATAGGACAAAGATATAATTTACAAACAATGTTACCTGCAGCATATTTGTCTTTCGCATCATCGCCGTTTAAATCACAACAATTTAGTAATAATATAGCAATTGGCTCTTTTCAAAGAGTCAATAATCCCGGATTTTTAAAAAATACAATCAACTCTAATCCCACAGTTGTTTCAACATATGCTACATATTTTAAAGCAGATGAAAAAGTAAAATTTCAGCAAAGCACTAAAATCAATGTTATGAGATCACTCGAATCTGTAAAATCAAATTATTTAAACAAAGGTAATTTAAGTTTGTCAAATCAAGTATTTAAAGAGTCTGGTGTGTTTTTTGATTTCTCATCTCCTCTTAGGAGAACTAAAGAAGATGAAAGAAAAAAAAGAGAAGCTAAAAATTGTTTAGAGTTATCCAATGAGATTAAAGAAGCCTTAAAAGCTGCTGCAAAACGAGGCGAGCAGCCAAAAGAAGTTTTAGATACAATAGAAAATAATTATAAAAATTTGAACAATGTAAGAGATATTTTAGGTCCAATATATGAAAGAAACGTAAATTTATTGAATTCTTTAAAAATCACCGAAAATAAAATATCAGTGCTTAACAAAAACTTTCAAAAGCAAGAGGATAAATATATAGCCAATATACCAAAACAAGATTTTAATTTAGAAGTCGAAAGCAATAAGGCTTACGAAAAAGAATCTGCCCAAATAAAAGTTGTGATGCCCGGTGGTATTTCAAAAAATCTTAACTCTCAGACACAGATACAAGGTATTATTGAGTCTACCTCTACATCACAAAGGTATGTGCTTGTTAAAGTAGAAACTGCAAAAGAGGAAGATGGCATAGTAGCTGTTAATAATGGAAACTTACTGAGGATATAAAAAAATGACAGAACATATACAAGATCCATGTTTAGAACTTGAAGAAACTACTGAGGAAAGTGAAGAGGGTGCTAGCGCTCCACCGCCCAGTCAAAATAGGCTTGAGGCCCCACGAGCAGCTTTTCCAGTCAGGCTGCCAGAAAGGGTTGACGAGCTTATTCTTAGAGAATCATCCATTATAAATCAGCAATTTTTTGTATCGTCTCAACTATCAAATAAAATTAGATTTCCAAATCAAGCATACTTACTACCAGAATGGTCTCAATTATCTCAATCTACTATTGACACATTTAGATATATTTCAGGTAAAAATTTTTTATATGATTCGGATACAAATATACAAATATTTAATCCTGGAAACTCTGTAAATGCTGACTTAGGAGTACCTTATAGTTTTGAATACAGCTCAATACTCACCGCACGCGTCGAAGATGTAAATGTCAAGCTGATTTTTGACAAGCAGGTAGTTGAAACTGTAGCATCAGATTCGGTATTGTTTAGCACTTCAGAGGATGTAGATGAGTTCCTACACTATTATATAAACGCTGAAGTATTATCTCCATTCGCGACTGCTCGGCCGCATGCACTAATACCGACTGAGAATAAATTTGAAGATATATTTTTCACTGCGCCGGCCGCATTTTATGAAACAGAGGTTCAGCAATCAGTATTACCGATGATAGAGTTTGTATCCATAATTCCTGTAGTTGGAAAATTACCCATTGATGAAAGCGGAGTAGAAAGTTCCAAGCAAAGCCTTTATAGATTATACGCTAACATCAATGTAGACAGTGAAGCTCCGCTTAAATTTTCAAATGATATACTGCAAAAATATTCAAGTAATCAAGTAAACTTAATAGGAAACATCAATACAGAAGCCAGCTCTGTTGTAGTGAATTCGCAGTTTTATGAAGAAGCCAAAGAAACTATAAATACTCATATTAAAATTTCTTTGAACTTAAATCACAAAAGTGATGTGGCAGGATTATTTAAAGAATACGGTCTTGATAGTGTTTTACTAGATTTTCTTTCGTCTGATGCAATAGAAGTATCTTCTATCCCTAAGCTTGTACAAGTTCTAGATCAGTCAAAATTTGGAGGAGCTTTAAATAATCGTTTGGTTCTTAATTATGAGCCAAAAATTTATGAACTTTCAAAATTTTTTAATATTATTTACGGAAGTGTTGATCAAAATACAGATTCTCTTATAACAGTAAAAAATCACCATCCTTTACTGTATGATAATTCTGACTCAAATGACTTAAGGCGTGTTTTAACAAATAACGTATTTTTAAGAAGATTGGAAAGAGAACTGATTCAAATAACAAGCAATAAGTTTAGGACAATTGAAGATATATTTTCGGGTAAAACAGCACAGTCTGAAGTGTTGGCTTTTAGGATAGAAAAAATTGATACAATATCAGAAGAAGTTATACAAAATTTTTATATATTTAATGATCAAGAGACAGAATATTTAGATTTTTTAGATACTCAAGTTGTTTATAAAAAAAGATACACTTACAGAATTTATGCTATTAATTACGTGATTGGAAATGAGTATGAATATATTCATGATAGTGACCCTCTTACAATAAATGAAATAAGAGATATGACAAATCCAGAATATAATTTTTCTATGGTGAATAAAATAAAATCATATATTATAGAGACACCTTACTTTGAGCAAAATACAATTATGCTAGATAAGCCGCCTTTGTTTCCAGAGTATGATATTATTCCATTTGCGGGAAGTAGCACAAAGATAGCATTTAGGCTAACTCCTAATTATGGAAAACTAAAAGAAAAGCCAATACAAATTTTAAACTCAGATCAGTCAATCATTCGCGATATGATTTTGGCACAAGATGAATTTTCAGAAGAAGTGGAATATGTTGGAGATACTTTGCCAACAAAGTATCAAGTGCTTTTTACAAAAGAGCCACCAATAAATTACTTAAGTTTTTCAACCGCAAAATCTGTAATTGTGGATTCAAATGGTAATTCTGGCTATATTGAATTAGATTTAGAACCAAATACAAAATATTACTTAACCTTTAGAGCAATAGATAATGCTGGAATTTCAAACCCTGGTCTAGTATATTGCTTAAATTTAAATGCTTATGTTGATGGAACCTATGTAGAATTTGAAGAATACGATTTACTACAAGAGGCGCTAGACCAGCCTATAGTTTTTGATAAGGTTATAAAGATAGAGCCATCTCAAAATCAAATGTCAATTGATTTTGAAGGCGCAAACCAGCAGGGTTTTTATTTACAGGCACCTCATATTGAAAATTTATCACTTGGCTTAAATGAAAACGAAAGACTTTGGATGAGAAGGTTTAAATTTAGACTTGTATCTCAAAATACAAATAAAGCGATAGATCTAAATGTAAGATTTAAGTATAATAAGATAATACCATTTAGAGTTACACTACCACCATCAGCAGAGATTCAAGATCTTAATTTAGATTTATCTCTTTTGGAGCGTACCGCTGGACCCGATTTAGATTTATCAGATGATTTTTATAATAATGTTTCGGAGGCCTCCGCGGAAGTTCTCCAACGTGCTCAACAGCAGGACGCAGCCATAGGGGTTGGCGGAGGAACAAGCGGAACAAGCGGTACGGGCGGAACAGGGGGTAACAGTAGTTACTAATATGTTTCTATAAGCTAAATAAAAAAGAATTATTATTAATAAAATACTAATTAATAGTGATTTTATTTTAAAAAAGGAGCAAAATAATGGCATTTTTGGACAATTCCGGCGATATTATTCTCGACGCCGTTTTGACAGACCTTGGAAGAAAAAGACTAGCAGCAGGAAACTTTAGAATTTCAAAGTTTGCATTAGGAGATGAAGAGATTAATTATTCTCTATTCAGTCCCACAGATTCTAGAGGGTCAGCATTTTATGATTTACAAATTATGCAGACACCATTACTTGAGGCGTTTACAAGTGACCAATCACTTATGAAAACTAGACTACTGTCTTTTGCTAGAAATGACATATTGTACATGCCTATACTTAAGTTAAACAATACCTATGATGCTTGTCTACCATCAGCAATTAATAGCGGTTTTCATCTTACAGCAGATAATAAAACATTTACTCGCGGAGCCACAACCGGCTTAACAGACTTAAATACTGGCTTTATTAGAGGACAATTAGATTCAGCAGGTCATGTAAAAACAACACACGTTTGTGTAGACCAAGGTATCGACTCTTCCGACGATGGTCAACACGTAGGACAAACCTTAGATCCGTCTCTTTTAGAAACAGCATTTTTAGTGAGAGCAGATCACAGATTAATAAGGTTACAGGCATTTACAAGAGAAGGTAATTACCAAACACTAACACACCAATTTTTAGATGATGATAATATAGCAACTTATTACATTATTCAGGGCCAGGGAAACTCAGCTATTCTTGGCCCAAGAGAGTCCGGATTTAGAGAGAGAGATCAAATTAATCCTGACGATGATAATTTAAGCGATCACACTGATCAGGAAGTGTTCGCAGGCCCTCTAGGTAACGTACTTAGGATGACACCTAGAGTCACTAATTCTATCCAACAATCAACATCTTTGTTCACAGAACTTGGTGGCACTGGTGACTCTTCTTTGTCTTTTAGAGGTGGAACTATGGGCGCCCATAAATTTATAGATACAACTATAAGCGTTACTGGAGTTACAACTGGGTACTCCATAGATATACCAATAAGAATTCTTAAGAAGGACTAATACTAGGAGAAAACAATGGCAAATTCTTTTTTTAAAACACTTACATCCGCAGACAGAACACAGTCTAGGACTTTACTACACGAAAATATACCAATTACGGGAACTTTATTATCAGGAACTTATAACACAGATTCAGCAGGAAGAGGAAAAAATGTTAAAGTTTTTTCTCATGGTATGTTTCAATCTGTTTATGACTACCCATTTGCTAGTTCTTCTGCTAATCACATACTTGATTTAACAGCAGGCTTTAGTACAGATCCCGCTTCTTTATCCGCGTCTTCAACAGGCAACTCACAAGTAGCAAAAAAGGTTAATATATATAATCAAATGTCACAGGTGCTAGTGGGCTATGATACCGGAAGCAACGTTAGAAGATTTGATGCTGATGGTAACTTTGCTGCCGGCGGAACAAAAATTGAAAATGCTATATTTGTTAATTTTTCAAGACTTCTTGTAAAGGATGAAATTAAAAAAGGATCTTTTTCTATGACACTAGGAACAGGGTCTGCTTTTGCAACACCATATAGCCACACAGTAACAATAACAGATTCTACAGCAACAACTGCTTATAAGGCAAATTCACCAGCTGGCGAATATGGAATACTGAAGTATCCAGATAGTGCCGGTGGAGCCAATTGCGGTTTAGTATACTACCAAGCAGGAATAGCAGTTTTAACTTCTTCTGTGTTGGGCAAAACTACAAATTTAGATACCGCGGAAAGAAGTCATGATAAAATGTTAACAGGATCAACTCTAGATGCTTTTGCAGATGCTATTAGGCACAGAATTCAAAACATATCCTTTAATAATACAACTGAATTAAATTCAACAATTTTCTTTTGTAGGGCTAATCATGACGAATTTAATTACAGTTCTAATCCAACTTATCTTTCTAACAGCAAAATCGTCGTAAAAGATGATGACAGTTTAAACCTACCCAGAGCTTATGTTACTACTGTAGGCCTATATTCTCCCGACAACGAACTTATGGCTGTAGCAAAAGTATCTGAACCGTTAAGAAAAGATCCGACAAATGAACTAACCTTGAGGGTTAGACTGGACTACTAAAATGAGTTACAAAAGGTTTAGAAAACAAGACATAGTTCAAAGTACTATGGTCGCTAAACCTGACTTTAACTTTATAGTTCATAGTGGCAATGTATTTTATCAAAGAGAAAAGCCTATAAGCGGAAGTTTTAGCAATCTAATAAAGCATATACCAACAGGATATAACAGTTTATATGAACTAAACATAGATAGACCTTCGGATTCTCTCATATATGCCTTCATAGAAAAAGACAGTACTAGGTATGCTTTTAGGACAGTAACAACAAGTCAGTTTGATAGTCAAAGCACTTTTCCTTTTGGCGAACAGATAAAGATGCTTTACCCTCTTAGTGCTTCTATGAGCAGGATATATATCCCCGCAGGAGCAGAGTTTAGTTCATCAGCTGGAGCAGAGCACGCTAATAAGAAATATATTAGAGCCCTTAAAAACCCAATAAGTTCAGCCAATGTTTTGGGTCCATCGAATAAATATGGAAATTTAGGAACAAAGGCAGTTAACATGTTATGCGTACCTGGCATATTTGCGGGATCGGGAATTGATAAGGGATCCATTGAACTAAGCTATTATGTAACAGGGACATTAGTAGCAACAGCAAAAGACCTTTATTCAGATGGTAGGATGATACAGACATATGGTAGCACTACAGGAACTGAGGTAGGGTCTGTTATATATAACCAAGGCATTGTTTTGTTAACTGGTTCAGACAGTTTACACGATAGTTCTGATAAATTCTTTTCACCATCTTCAAACTCAAGTCCCTCTTGGCTATCTTTCGGCACTGGTTTAAAACAAGTTGGACAGGAACTATCACATGGAATTCCAGACAGCTCTTCTTACTCGATTTCTTTTAAAGGTGTCAATAAAGTGCCAACCTTAACTATGTTTGCTTTTTCTGAGAAAGGAGAGCATAATTTTTCTCACAATCCAACATTTTTAAGCGCAAGCGAGGGCCCTGACTATAATCACACAACACGTTACCACTCGCAAGCAAGAAAATTAATTAAAAAAATTAATAAATCTCCATATGCTAATCACGAAGAAGACTTCGAAAGTACAACTTATATTTCTAAAATAGGCATATATGATAAAAATAAAAACTTAATAGCAGTAGCATCTTTAGCAAACCCAGTTAAAAAGACTACGAAAAGAGATTTTATGTTTAAATTAAGATTAGATTTTTAATGAATGCTATAAAGAAAAAGATGAAATTTCTGGCAACAAAATTGTCATCGCTAGAATCAGAACTAAAAGTTTCTAGGGACATTTTAAGATCTGCCAGTCAAGAAGTTCAGAAAATGTTTGACGAAAAATATTTTCCAGAAATACCAATTGAGGACAAAGAAAACAAAAACAAAGATATAGATGATTTTTCAGAAGGCAATTCTAAAAAACAAGACAATCAATCATCTGAATACTACGAAATACCAGATCCTGAAAAGCAGCAAGATATACATTCAGTAGACCCGTCGGCTGATCCTGAAGTTAGAAAAATGTTTAAAAATATAGCAAAAGAATGCCATCCAGATAAATTAAATGGACTGGAAGATGGTTTCGAAAAAAGAAAAAAACAAGAATTATATAATAAAGCTCGTCAAGCACTAGATCAAAATGATGTAGTTTTGATGGCAGATGTAGCCTCAGAGCTTGATCTAGACATACCAGAAATTACTGCCTCTCAATTAAAACAAACAGAAAAAAAAATAATAGCTATAAAAAAAGAGTTACATCATATAGAATCTACATTAGTATGGCATTGGTTTTTTACGGATGATGCTAAACAGAAAGACCAAATTCTTAAAAAACTATTTGAGTTAATGTATGCAAAAGACCCTAGGTCTTGATATTTCAACTTCAATTACTGGAGCAACTGTAATACAAGACGAAAAAATTTTAGAAACAGCTTTTTGGGATACTAGAAATAAGAACAAGTTCCCTACTTTTTATGAAAAAGCAAAATTTATTAAACAAAACATCTTGACAATAAAAAATAGCTATGATATAAATAACATATATATTGAGCAGTCTTTACATTCATTCAGATCAGGATTTTCATCGGCTCAGACTTTATCAACACTATCAAGATTTAATGGTGTTGTGTCATGGTTCTGTTTTGAAGTGTTTAAAATACAACCGGAAATGATTGCGGCCACATCAGCGCGCAAGCAAGCTGGCCTGAGCATAAAGCGCGGGGAGAACGCAAAAGAAAAAGTCCTGCAATTTGTTATTGACAAATACCCTGATATTGATATACAATATACAAAACATGGAAATCCAAAACCAGGCACATTAGATATGTGCGATAGTATTGTAATCGCGTTAGCAGGAGATAAACTTGTCAGAGAA
>MDTG01093617.1_pt1 | contig 15652 bp, 31 predicted proteins | sample 811421 | NCBI WGS metagenome assembly MDTG01 (sample SAMN05326645, study PRJNA326480) | marine metagenome | isolation source: seawater | place: Pacific Ocean: South East | collected 2011
CAACACATACACAAAAAAACTTACTATGTTTAAATCATATGGTGGTTTAAGAGTAATCGGTAGTAAAATAATGGATGCAGACGAATGTATAGAAAAGACCTTGACAGATTTGACTTTACTTGATAGACTGGTATCAGGTGGTAATATTATTGCTAAAGGTTTCATGGACGAGATACCTCGTTCTAAAGAGAAAGAAGGAAACAATAGAATTACTAAGAATACATTATTAATAAAAGTGATAAGATGATACTAATAGATTTTACTCAGACCATAATTGCTGGTTTGATGGCACAACTAAAAATGAATGACGGCGAGATACATGAAGATATGCTCCGTCATATGATACTGAACTCAGTAAGAAATTACAGTAAGAGATACTCAAACGAATACGGTGAAATAGTTCTATGCACCGATGCAAGTAATCCTTGGAGACGAGAATTCTTCCCCCAATATAAAGCAAACAGAAAGAAGACAAGAGAAGCCTCTGATATGGATTGGAAACTTATCTTCGATACACTACAGAAAGTTAAAGAAGAAATAAGGGACAACTTTCCCTACCACTACCTGTATGTCGAAAGATGTGAGGCTGATGATATCATTGCAGTTCTAACTAAACATTCAAAGGAACCAGTCCTAATTGTCTCAGGTGATAAAGACTTTCAACAGTTGCAGAAGTATGACTATGTCACACAATGGTCTCCTAATTTAAATAGGTTCGTTGATGTAGATGATGCAGATACATTTCTAAAAGAACACATTCTTAAAGGAGATAAGTCAGATGGTATACCAAATATACTGAGTGCTGATAATTGTTTAGACGAGGGTATCAGACAAACACCTTTAAGAAAACCTATCGTAGATAAGTATCTCAGGATAAGTATTGAAAAGGACGATAAATACTATAGGAACTATTTAAGAAATCAAACACTAATTGATTTAGAATTTATACCAGAAGATGTTGAGAACAATATTCTTGCAGAGTTTGGTAAGTCTACACCACCTAGTGGCAAAGTGTTTGACTATCTTAGAGAGCATAGATTAAATGAATTGATGGATAACATTGGTGATTTTACAAATTATAACATGGTGAGGACCTAAATTATGACAGAGAAAAAGAAAGGAAGAGGAAGACCTAAGGGTGCTCCTAATAAACCTAAAATGGACTTGGTAACAGAAAGAGTCAATCTGCCTAACGGTGCTGATGTATATGAAATATTATGTCAAGCAAACATCGTTGCAGAGTCAGACAAGCCAACTGCAGTTAACGGTTTAAAAATATTTAACGATAGAAATGGTGCGGTGAAACCAGTCTTACAATGGTTGTTTGATTCAAATATCAATTCAACATTGCCTGAAGGAGAAACTCCTTACAAAAAGAATGATGCACCTGATTCATCTTTATCAGAAACAGCATTAAGATTTGAATTCAAGAAGTTCAAATACTTTGTGACTGAACAAGTTCCACAGGCTCGTAGAGAAACTATGTGGATTGAAATGCTTGAGGGTATGCATCCCAAAGAAGCACAAATGATTGACTTGGTTAAGGATAAGAAAAATCCATTCCCTAACATAACGAAGGAAGTAGCGTCAGAAGCGTTTCCTGAGATACAAGTTTAAATAAATATTAATGTCGCCAGAGACTATACATAACGAAAAAGGAAGTTTAGAATTAACTTCGATGTATAAACTTCTAGTCGAGTGCGGCTCCATGGATTTTTAGGATATATTATGGCAGACGAAATTTCACAATTTGCAAGCGAAGTTCCAGAACTCACTGAGTTGGAACGAATCACACAACGAATCAATAACTTTACTATAGGATTAAAACCTGCGAATGCAGAAGTAGTTAATCAAGTAATGCAGAAAGGGTTAACAGCAGGTAACTTTCAATTAAATGACTTAGACGCTTTAGTTTCGGTTAGAGAAGATGTTAACAAAGGTCTTATAGAATATAATACCCAAGTTCAACAGGCCTCTAAGAGACTGGAAGAATTGCAAGCAATCGAAATGCAGAATGCAAAAGATTTAGTTGCAAGGAATCTAGCAGATAAAGATATACAAATCGATGCAGAAAGACAGGCTAAAAAATTAATTGAGAAAGAGAAGAGAATTGTTGAAGAAGAAAACAAAATTCTTAAAGCAAAACTTGAAACACTTTCATCGATTGATAATAATGTTACCTCAAAACCTATACAAGACTTATTAGATGAATCAAGACAGGCAGCTGAACACGCTGCGTCTGGTGGAACAAAGTCTAAAGCATGGGATATGATTCGTTCATCAAGACCTGTTTCAGAAGATGAAAGTCTTCAAGAAAAGATTGAAGAAACAAAGAAAGCTTTTAAAGACTTTGAAGAAGAATCTAAAGTTGTAGAAACACCTGCATTACAAGATGATGTATCTTTCACACCGAAAGGAACTACAACAGAATCATTCTATGATGAAGTAGAAAGAGTTAACGAAGTTGCAGAAGCAGATGAATTACTAGATGATGAACCACATCCATCAAACGATGAACTCATGGGAGAACCTGATGTTGATGATGATGTCGAAGTAGGTTTTGAAGATGAAGATGAAGACTTTGTAGATAGTGCAGACTTCTATAACGGTGTAGCTGCTACAAAAGATACAGTTATACCACAATCTGAAACTACAGTTGAATCAAACTTTACTAAACCTATTATCTCAGCTGGCAATGCACCAAACATTCAGGCACAAGTAAGTGAACCTGAAAACATCATTGCACCAGTAGAAGAAGAAAAGAAAACTATTCCTACATTTGATACGGAAGAAGATTTATTGGACTCTATTGCAAACAGAGAAGAACCAGAAGAAGAGTATGAAGAGATTACAATTCCTTCAAGGTCTGAGTTAGAAGGCATGTCTAAGTCTGAGGTTCAAGAAGAAGCTGATAGATTAGGATTCGAACTTAGTGGTAACAAACAAGTTATGATTGACCAGTTCGAAGAACAAACAGAATCGTTTATTGCATCATTGCAAGAAGACGGCGATTTCATTAGTGCATCAGAAACAGATAATACTCGTGAAGACGAGGAGAAGAAAGATGGTGATGATGATGTCAGAGACGGTGGATACTTCTAAACGAAAGTATACCGTTTCAAAATTCAATAAAGAACAAATAAGTAGAATCTATTCAGAGAGACCCTTTGAAGAGAATCTACTTAGGTTCAATCTACCCGAAGACCTTACAATCTTTCTTGGTCTACAACTCAGACAATCAGCATATCTATTTAAGAAGTTAGATAGTAAGAAGAAAGAAAATTTCTATATTAGTGCAATATCTTATCCTTGTTCACGAATAAATGAGACATTAGAGGCAAGAGAAGTTCCTACATATAACTATAAAGAAAACGGAGACCCTAGGTCATGTCTAGTAAATCAACTAGAAGACCCACAATTTATTCTAGTGCCAGAAGAATGGTGCAACTTAGAAGACGGTGATGAAATAGAGTTTCAATATGTAGAAGAAGGAGAACCTGATACAGAAAGGTATTTAGAAGTGCATGTCGGATGATAGAAGAAACATTCCTGTTCAAGCAGTAGACCAATATGATTTCCTAGAACATAGAAGAGAACAGGAAAAGAAACATTGGAAGAATAATAGTGGAGATAGTCCACTAGATTCTATTCTTACTGTAGAGATTAATACAACAGAACTATGTAATCGTAAATGTGTATTTTGTCCTAGAAGTGACCCAAATGTTTATGACAATAGAAACTTACATCTTACAGTCAAAGGTGCAAGAACTATTGCAGAAGAATTATCAGAGAATCAATACAAAGGTAAAATATCATTTAGTGGATTTGGTGAGAACCTCCTAAATCCAAAGTTCGTAGAGATAGTTAAAGAGTTTCACTTCCATCTTCCTCAGGCAACTTTAGAGTGTAATACAAACGGTGATAAACTTAATACAACTTATCTAACTAAATTATTTAAAGCTGGTTTAGATTTACTTTATATAAATCTTTATGATGGCATAGAACAAATGGAACACTTTGATAAGATGTTAGCAGAGGCAAGAATCCATGAAGACCAATTCAGATACAGAATGCATTGGGGAGACTTTGAGAAACATGGTTTAATATTAAACAATCGTAGTGGTGTTATGGATTGGGTTGGCATAGAAGAGTCAGACATTACATCACTTATAGGTAAACCTTGTCACTATCCTTTTTACAAAATGTTTGTAGACTGGAACGGAGATGTATTGTTTTGTTCTAACGATTGGGGTAAAGAACATGTTGTAGGTAATCTCATGCAATCAACTTTACATGAAGTATGGTTTAGTAAACCTATGACTAAGATTAGAAAGAGATTAATCAAAGGAGATAGAAGTCATTCTCCTTGCAACAAGTGTAGTGTAGATGGTTCACTATTTGGAAAACCGTCATTTGATATAGTTAAGGAATATTATGAAAGTAGCAATAACAGGAACTAGTGGTCTTGCAAAGATAATTAAAGACACACTAGAAGAAACACCTTTTTCAGGTCAAACAATTAAAGTATCAACTCCACGAATAGATGATATCATAATGAATGATGTTAGTTGGTGGGGATTTGATTATGACAATTCAAACCATGTAGATGTTTTAATCAATCATGCTCATAAGGATTTTGACCAGACAAAGATTTTAGAAATAGCCAATCGTGCATGGTGTAATGATAGAACCAAATACATTATTAATATCTCTAGTCGTGCAAGTCAACCAAATATATCCCAAGGTCATATGTATGCGTCTCAGAAAGCATCTTTAAATCACCTTGCAAACAATCTACAATATAACTCTAAGAAACAATATAAAATGACCACAATAAATCTAGGTCTTTTAAATCATGAGGACTTACCAAGTATTAAACACCAAGATGTTGCAGGTCTTATTCATAAACTTATTACATCTTATCCTAGTTATGAGATTGCAGACATTACCTTACAAGCACATGCAAACTATCAAGATGTGCAAAGTGAAAAGGAATTTCTAAAAGATGTAGAAAGATATACTAAATAAAGGTATGAGTATAGAATATAACGATTTCGGTTTTACTGCTATGGACGCAGATGAGTTAGCATCTGTAGACACAAAGATAGTAGAAAAAACCACAACAGCAACAGAAGTTATCAACAAACTAGACAACTTCGTCAGACCCCTCCTAGAAAATCTTGCCAAAGATTCAGATAAAGATTATATATATTGGCCAAACAGAGTCGATATCATCAACGAAAAACTTAAAGAGCTAGACGAAATTCAAAAAGCACTTTAGTCAAAAAACCATTTGACAAAGCCCCACACTTTTTATTATAATAGTATCTATTGAATTAAACATAGGAGTTTGATATGGACACAACAATGAAGTTGGTCAAGTTAGGTAGAGAAATGATTACTCAGGCAGAAGAGAACACAGTTTTTGCAAAGGACGATAAGAAGTGGAATACATGTGTTGTTGCTGGTAATAAACTTACTACAATAGGAACTGTTTGGGGTTTACAAGATGTAAAAGATTTAAAGAGTAATGAACGAGAGATTGTTCTGGAATTCTTAGATTTAAATAAAGGAATATTATCATGAGAGTATTAGTTGCAGGATATGGAGAAGTTAGAATCTTCTCAGAAAGAATTTTTGGTTACAAACGATATATTGTTGAGTGGCCAGACCATACAGAAATCTTTAGTGGTCTTTGGTATAAAGAAAAGACTATCAAAGAACTTGTAGAAGAAAAGTTAAATAGGGGCTCTGAGCTCGGGTAGGGATAATGGGTCAAGTATCACAAAATCCACAAGCATTAATACGATTGATGTGTGCGACCCACCCGCCAGATTTTAGGAGAATTATATGAATGACGATAGAATGTTATGGTTCGGTTTTTTCGGATTATGTATCACATGTGCATACATAGTTTTATTCTTATAAGCGTTGCCATTGCGCATCACTTTTTGATATAATAACCTTATAGATGAGAAAAGGAGACATTATGAAAAATCTAAATGAGTATGTAGAAAGTCTTTGTGAAGATTTGACTACACTACAACATAGTCGTTGGGAACATTGTAAAGAGAATGGTTCTTATTATGGCTATAAATCAGGTAGTAAATATATCAAAGTGATATCATACGATGATTCAAATGGTGGTGGTGCTTCAGTATGGGGTTTCATCAACAAAGCAAATCCAAAATTCAAAGAAGGAGATGTTTTTCTCGCTGCTGGGTGGGGAACTCCTGCTCTTAACAAATCGAGAGGTAATCTCATAGATGGTTATCCTGTTTTAAAAATGGGTGATAGATTCATGTATGGTCCTGGTTATTGTTCAGGTGCTATTGCAGGAACACCAAAAAACGGAGACTTTGTTTAATGGACAACTTATACGATATTAAATATGCCAATCTCCCTATGACGGTGAGAAATCACAAATTTGTTTTAAACTTCTTGAAGGCAAATCCATCAAGAGTTAGATACAGAGGCAAATCAATTCCAGGTGTTTATGACAGAGACCAATCTTATTGTCTCAAAGAATACGCATCAACTTTCACAATTTATCCGAGGTAATTATTATGCAAACAATACAATTTATACCATGCACTGAGGGTTATTCAGGCACTTCACTAAAAGGTTCTATCGAGGCTAGTTATGCCGACCTCAAAGAAATGTTCGGCAAACCTGCATACGAGGGCATTGGTGACAAGATAACAACTGAGTTTGTTATTGACTATCAAGTTAGTGACGGTGAGGGTGACAGAAAGTATGGTTCATTCTCCCTTTATGACTGGCATTTTGCAAGAAACCTTAATAACGATTATGAGGTTACAACTTGGAATGTTGGTGGGAATGATTTCGATGATACTTGTGCCGTTGATTTGGCAAAAGATATCTTCAAAGAAACAAACGAAAGTTTAGTGTATGCTAAACTGCATGATGTCCCTAAGGACAAGGAGTTCTTTTTATGAGTAATCATTATAAGATACTTGCAGAGGCAAGTGACGGTAAATTATCTGAACAAGATGTTTACAATTTAGAAACATATGGTGCATTAAGTCCAAGTGAGTTTGCACCTGACCCAGCAGATGAACCTAAACCAGGTCATTGTGTTTGTGGTGAAAAAGATTGTGATGATGAGTATGCACACACAACAAGTGGTTATTAATATGGAGATAGGACTTTTAGGAGGAATATTATTATGTGTAATAATGGCCTCACTTACTTTTGTAGGATTACATTTAAACAAACCTTTTCCATGGGAGAAAAACGATGAGTAAACAATATAAAGCATTTATGATAGGCATGGGTTTTGGTGCATTACTTATGTTCATATTATTATTTCCTTCAACACTGAGAGCTTCAGATGCAAACGGAGAAGAATATTGTCTTGCACAAAACATTTACTTCGAGGCAGGTAATCAACCTCTTGCAGGTAAGATTGCAGTTGCACATGTTGTTATGAACAGACTAGACCATTATTCATATCCAGGAAATATTTGTGGTGTCGTGTATGATGCAAAGTGGAAAGAAAACTGGAAAGGTAATATGATGCCTATTCGCAATCAATGTCAGTTTAGTTGGTATTGTGATGGTAAGTCAGACGAACCTTTAGATACTAAAACCTTTGATGAGTGTTTAATAATCGCTCGTGATATTGTAGACGGTTTCTATCAAGATATTACAGAGGGTGCGACACACTATCATAGTGTTTATGTAAACCCTTATTGGGCAGACTCATTAAATGAGACTGTAGTTATTAACGAACATATATTTTATAAATGAAATTAGTTGCAGAAGGAGAAAAGTTTAGAGTGTTTCAAACAAAATTATTTGGTATCAAGTCTTACTTTATATTAGAAGACAGCACCAATGCAACTAGAAAAGATGGTGTTGACTTCAATGTTAAATTGACTAATTACTATTTTCAAACACTTGCACAAATGAAATTGATATGTTATGATATGTTTGAAGATGGACTTTCACAAGGAGTATGGAAATAATGGCACAACCACAAACACAACAAAGACCAGTAGATAAAAAACTGGAAGAAAAAAAGAAAAAACAAGCACAAGAACAGGAAAAAGGTTTCTATGGTTACAAACCAAAACATGATAACTTTTATCCAGAGTTAGATGATTAATGAAACAACTATGGCACGACTATATGGGTAATTCAAAAAGATGGCAAGACTCATCTAGTGGTTGGGTTGATGCTATGACCAAATCAAAAGAGAACAAAGAAGAGTATCAAGAATATGTCTTGGTAACAGAAAATCCAGTTCCTTATAGAGATTGGCTTAGAGAAATAAAAGAAAAGGAGTAAATTATGACTAAGAAAACTAAAATGAAAATAACAAATGCAATGTTGACTGGACTTAAAATAGTCTCAACAATATTTGTAGTTGTTGGGTTAACACTCGCAATGAGTGGAAACTTTCACATGGAAATTTATAGTTTATCTACCATAATGATTGGTTGTTTAGGTTATATGATTCATAGTGTTAAGACAAATGACCATATGATATTATTGATTAGTGTTGCAGGTTTTACACTTGCAGGTAATCTTTTCTTAAATACACCAACAGCACTTCTGATTGCAGACCAATATGGTATTGCATTGACAGAAGAACAAGGTTGGTTTGCCCAATACGGAAATGTTTTAATATCCATTATTAAGGAGTTAGTATAATGTATGATAAAAAAGAGAATGCAACCCTTTCCAGAAGAGAAAGGATTCTACTTGACCCATTAGAGGCAAGTAATAGAAGTGATGGCACCGAACATAGGGAGTTTCTTATAGATACGAATTATGAATATCAAGGTGTTCAACATCGTTATAAGTTTAATAATGGTTATGGTGCAAGTGTTATTAAACATGACCATAGTTATGGTGGAAAGAATGGATTATGGGAAGTCGCAATCTTAGATTATCATATTGACGAGAAAGGTGTCCTATGTTATGATAGTGGTATAACAGAAGATGTTATTGGCCATCTTGATTGGAGAAGTGTCACGAATATCTTAAACAAAGTGAAAGCATTATGAACCTATTTTATCTACACGAAGAACCAGAAGTTTCAGCAAAACTACATTGTGACAAACATGTAGTCAAAATGATTATTGAGTATGCTCAGATGTTATCTACTGCTCATAGAATGTTAGACGGAGAACAATATACGGATTCTTCTAGTGGTAGAAAAATACAAAGGTGGGAACATTCTAATTCAAATATGGACAAGATGTTATACAAAGCATCACATATAAATCATCCATCTACCAGGTGGGTGCGTGAGAATGCAATTCAGTATCAGTATGCATACGATATGTTTACTGCGTTATGTGATGAATACACATACAGATATAAAAGAGTTCACTTAACTGATAAAAAACTTAGAGTTATTCTTGATGAGATTCCTAGAAATTGTCCAATAGGAGAATGGTCAGAACCACCTCAATGTATGCCAGAAGATGTTAAAGTTCCTGGAGATTCTATTTCTGCATACCATAAATACTATCGCAATTACAAAAGAAGTTTTTCAGTTTGGACTGAAAGACCAATACCAGAGTTTATGTATGCCAACTGAAAAACAATTTAAAAGAGCTGAAAGATTATTATTAGGATTATATGTATTCATTCCATTAGTTTTTATACTTGAAAGGATACTATAGTGCCAACATATGATTTTTTGAATAAAGAGACAGGTGACTTTGAAGAACACTTCATGTCTTACACTAAACTAGACGAGTTTAAGAAAAACAATCCACATCTATTACAACAAATATCTGCACCTAATATAGTTGGTGGTCATGGTGATAGAGTTAAGGTTGATGGTGGTTTTAAAGATGTCTTAAACAAAATTGGAAATAATTTCCCTGGTTCTCCAGTTCACGATAGACATGGAAGTAAAGATATCAAAACAGAACAGACTAGGAGAATTGTTGATAAACATGTTAAAATGCAGGAAAGAAAACGCCTAGACAAATCAACAAAGAAGTAGTATAATGTATAGAATGACAAATCATATTGAGATAACAGATTTAGAAAATCTGCAAGCAAAGACCGTAAACCAAGACGGCAAAAGATTATATAGTTTTGATGGTATTGACGATAAGTTTCCTTCAGTCACAACAGTCACAGGTCTTTTAAATAGAGAACACATCAAACTCTGGAGAAAACGAGTAGGTGAAGAGACTGCAAACAAGATTACAGCATCAGCAACAAAACGAGGAACAAACTTCCACCAATTAGTAGAAGACTATCTTCGTGCTGAGACAGATATTATTATAGAGAATGATTTACAACGAGGCATGTTCAATGCAATGCAACCTGTATTAGATGAAATCATACCTCTTGCTTTAGAGGCACCGTTGTTCTCACCAAATTTGAAAATGGCAGGTCGTGTAGATTGTGTTGGATTATTTGATAACAACTTATGCATTATAGATTTCAAAACAAGTTCAAAGTATAAAGAAGAATACATGGCTAAACCTTGGTTTATTCAAATGACTGCTTATGCTCTGATGGTTGAAGAATTGACAGGTCAGGCAATACATGAGTGTATAGCTTTAGTTGCAGTAGAAGGACTCAATGCATTTCAAATGTTTGTATGTGACCCTTTAGACTATGTTGATGATTTAGTTCAACTAAGAAAACAATATGAGAATGTATATGGAATTTAAATTATGATATCAAAGAAAGAGTTTACAGAAAAGGTAGAAAAACTCTGCCGTTATGGTAAGTCAGATGTAATGTCTGCTATACTTAAAGTTTGTGAAGAGAACATGTTAGAACCTGAAAGTGCTAAGAGACTTTTATCTCCTCCTTTAAAGGAGAAGTTAGAAGCAGAGGCGACAGGTTTAAATATGGTAAATCGTGGAAGTAATAGTCAAGCAACCTTATCAGGTTTCTTTGACACTAAAAAAGGAAAATAATTATGAAAAAAGGCGATATAGTCACAGTTGTGACATTTAGTGGAGAGTATGTAGGAGAACTTGCAAAGACCGAACCATTGACTCTTAAAAATCCGAAAATGATTGTTAAGAATCCAGAGGGTGGTATGGGGTTTGCTAAGGGAGTTGCAGTGACAGGAAAAGAAAATCCTAAATCAATGGTCTTACAAACTTATATTTTTGTATCAGAGTGTAATGAAATGGTTGCAGAGGCACATAGAACTACTGTATCTGGAATCGAAATACCAACACCAGAAGAAACAAAGATAGTCACATCTTAATGACGAGTCGTGAAGGATACGATGCATACACTTTATACCTTGGTATAAAACTACACTTCTATTCTAACGACTATGACTTTGTTAAATATAATGGCAAAGTTAAAGCAGATATAAAGTCCTTTCTAAAACGGAAGGACAAATATCATTTTGGTAAACTTCATAGAACACATAAACAAGAACTACAAGACTTCTATATTGCAAACCTTTCAAAGAAAGATTTGTGGGCAGGAGATTTATTAAGTGAAGAGTGTATTAAAGTTTACAAAGAATGGAAGAAGAATAACCAGAAGTTATCTTATCTATTCGAAACAGAAGTAAGTGATTTACTTCGTAAGAAAGATATACAAAAGGTGTTAGAAGTAAAGAACGGACAACACCCTATTCTTTTGAAAGAATTTATGGCAAAGAAAGTATCTTTAGAAACAATCTGCATAATGGATGAGATTGTAGGATTTACGAAAGATTGGGATAGAATGATATCAGAAAGAATCGTCTATCCAGAGATACACAATAAGATAAACAAATATAAATCATTCGTTGATTTCGACCGAGTGAAATATAAAAAGGTATTAATAGATTTATGCGGATAAGCGGTGTTCTTAAAAACCAGAACATAGTTATGTATAAAATAATTAAACCTAAGACCTAATTTGGGTATAAATATATCCAGATTCGTTATAAGATTTATTGAAAAACCCCTTTACAGGAAAGTAAATAAATCATATAATGGACTAGTCAGTATTGCAGGTGTAATACTGATTCATACAATGCAAATACAATGTTATACGATAGGAGAATACAATGTCAGCATCATTAGATAAGCTCAGAGCGGCTATGGAAACCGCATCACCGGCTCAAGGTGAGAAAAAATCCTACAATGACGATACTATGTGGAAACCAGAACTTGATAAATCAGGTAATGGTTATGCAGTAGTTCGTTTTTTACCAACTCCAGAAGGCGAAGAAATGCCGTGGGTTTCATATTGGGACCATGGTTTTCAAGGACCTGGTGGTTGGTATATTGAGAAGTCTTTAACGACTCTTAATAAAAAAGACCCTGTAAGTGAATATAACACGACCTTATGGAATTCAGGTATTGAAGCCAACAAAGAACAGGCAAGAAAACAGAAACGCAGATTGCACTATGTTTCAAATGTCTATGTTGTTTCAGACCCTAAAAATCCTGATAACGAAGGAAAAGTTTTCAAATACAGATATGGTAAGAAAATCTTTGAACAACTCAAAGAAGCAATCTCACCAGCATTTGAAGATGAGAGTGCTATCAACCCATTTGATTTGAGAGAAGGAGCAAACTTCAAAATCAAAATCAGAAAAGTAGATGGTTACTGGAACTATGACAAATCAGAGTTTGACTCAACTTCACCATTAGGTGATGAGACAATGATTAACTCTACATTTAGTCTAGTTCATTCCTTAAATGAAGTAATCGCTCCGAATGAGTTTAAAGCTTATGAAGAGTTGAAAGAAAAACTTGATAGAGTATTAGGTCTATCAGGTGCGGTATCAAATAGCACTGCAGAAAGTATAGCAGAAGACCAGGAAGAAGTGCCATGGTCAAATGTCAATACTGAAACAGTAGCTGCTGAACCTGTAATCGCATCAGCAGAATCAACTTCTGAACAGTCAAGCGAAGGCGACGACGCGATGGATTACTTCAAAAGATTAGCAGAGGATAGCTAATCTTTGTATTGGGTGCTCTCGTGTATACATTATGTATTAGTGATGAAGAACGAGAGCAGACTTGGACCGTGGAAATGATAAGGGGGCACCAAGTAAGGGAAAGACTTTTAGCAAATAGCGGAGAAGTCGGTATGGAGCGGGTATGCTGTAAAGCGTGGGGCGACTATACACCTATTTAAGGAGAATTATGCCAGAAGTGAGACCAAGAATCAACCCTAAGAATCGACAGGAAGAACCTTTCGATAGAATGCTTAGAAGATTTAAGAAACAGTGTGAAAGAGCTGGTATAGTTCAAGAGGTTAGAGATAGACAATATCACATCAAACCAAATACTATAAAGAATCAAAAGAACCAAGACATCAAAAGAAGAAAGAAACTTGATGCAAAAAGGGCTTCACTAAAAGGTTATAGACCTAGATAATGACACAATGGCATGGAGGAAAGGGTTCTAAAAGAAGAAACTCAAACGAAGAGAAGTATGCGGAATCGTGGGAACGAATCTTCGGTAAACCTCAACCTAAAATAAAGTCTCGCAAAGAGACTCCTTCACATGCATCTACTCAGGTGCATAAAGATAAAACAAAAGTTATTCCTCGTAAAGAAAAGTATTACGATAAGTTAGATTAGTAATCAACGCCTTCTATCATTTCATAGTATCGGTCATTCTCGTCTCTTGCAGACTCAGTTGAATTAACAATATTTGTTGAAGAGTTATTATTGTTCTGTTGAACTATTTGTTGAGCTGCTTGAGCTGCAACATTAGAATCTCCTCTAGCTGCTATTGTCGCAGCGTCTATTGCACCACCTCTTTCTGCAATACCATCTTCTGCAAACTCCATAGCTAACGATGCATCAGTGCCGTCTGATAGGACAGTTCCACCTGCATCTAATACTGAAGCTGCTTCTTGATAATCTGCTATGATTGCCGCTCTGTTATCAAGTTCTTTTTGAATAGCTTCATATGATTCTTTGGAGATATCATCATCATTAAGTATTGCTTCTAATTGATTTGTGGGTGCAGTTGCAACCATATCCATGTTAACGAGTGATGCTCTTACACCTCTTTTAGTGTAAAGTCCTGATTCTTCTGCACTCTCCTGGCTTGCCTCTTGTTGTTCTTCGGTCATTTCTGGTGCTTCTTCACCACTGCCGAAGATTAGTCTAACTGCCCAATCTGGTAAAATTTTCTTTGCCATATCTGATATAAATTTACCAATATCAATACCAAAGACATTCTTAAAGAAATCACCGATTGCCTTGAATGGTGATTTGATTAAATCCCATAGACCACCAAACATATCTTTAATACCAGAGAACATTAAGTCGAAGTCTCCTGTAAATAGACCTTTAAAGAAGTCAAAGAATCCACCAAAGATTTTAAAGATTGAATCTTTGATATCTACAAAGTATTGTATAACTGTATCAATCGCTGCTTTGAATCCTTCAGACTCTTCATACAGTTTCATACCTGCCATGATTACACCTGCAATAGCTAGGCCTGCAAGAATAAACGGTGCCGCTGATAATAACATACCACCTGCAGTAAGTAATAACCCACCTATAAATGAAGCAGCTGCTAATAAGAATGGTGCCATAGACGCGTATAATTTTTTTGCGGTGGACATGAGACCTTTTCCAACATCTTTTAAAGCACCTATCATAGGTGAAGCAAACTTACCTAGTCCTTCTCCGACCTTTTTAAGATTATTAAACATCTTAACACCATCATCGAATGCACCCATAATGTCAAAACCTGTAAGACCTTTAATTCCTTCAGAGAAAGATGTTAGGCCTTCAAGTTGTTCTTGTTTTGCTACTTCTAAACTATCTTTAATCTCTTGTTGAACATTGGTTTCTTCTTGAAGTAAATCTTTCTTTTGTTCACTATAATCTTGAAGAGCTGTTGTGTCTTCTGCAATCATTGATTGAAGTTCATCGTCTCTTTGTTTAAGTGAATCTTTCTCAGCATTCAAACTTGCAACCTTTTCTTTTGCAAGTGAGTCTGATTCTTTATTTCCTTCAATGATTTTTCTGGAAGATTCCATCTGACCTGCCAGTTCCGCTATCTTTAAATCAAATGCAATCTTGGCATCTTTCTTCAAAGTTCTCTGGTCGATTTGTTCCATAGCAAGAAGTTCTTGTTTTGATTGGTTAATCTTTTCTTGTTCTTTTGAAGATTGTTCTAAAGATTTTGAAGCTTCAGTTATTTGTTCATCAATCTTTGCTCTCTTTTCTGCATTTATTTTACGACCATCTTCTAAACCTGCAATGTTGAATTCTGTAACCTCTATCTTATTTTTGATTGCTTCAAGGTTTCCTTCTAACTCTCTTAATTGTTCTAAGTTACCACCGAACATCGACTCTATTGCAGATTTTTGTTCTGAAGATAATTCTTCGAAGGATTTTTTTTCTAATTCAGCGGCAGCCTCCATTGCATTATTTAATTTTCTACTGATAAGAGCACCTTTAAGTGTGTCTTCTCCAGCATTTTTAAAATCTGCAACAATCTTTGCGGTTTCAGGTTGAACTTCTCTAAGTTTTTCAACCATCTTTTTGAAACCATCTTTACTCTCTAAAGTAGCTTTTTCAAATTCTCTATCTGCTTCTTTTCGAGCTTGTAGAGATGCTTTGTCTAACTTGTTTCTTTCCGCAAGAAGTTTCTGTTGTTCACCTATCTCGTTATCTGCCATTAAATTTTCCTTTATTTACCGAATGCTTTTCCAGCTTCAG
>MDTG01220665.1_pt1 | contig 15652 bp, 19 predicted proteins | sample 811421 | NCBI WGS metagenome assembly MDTG01 (sample SAMN05326645, study PRJNA326480) | marine metagenome | isolation source: seawater | place: Pacific Ocean: South East | collected 2011
AGACGAACCGTTGCAAAATATAGAGAAGCTTTACGAATCCCAAGTGCAAGTATCAGAAAACGACGATAGGAGGTATGTATGAATATAAGAATTACCGGTCATCAGATTTCACTGACAGCTGCGATAAAACGCTACGTTACTCGAAAATTAATTCGTTTAAATAAAAAATTCAAGCACCGAATGAACTTTACTTGTGTTTTGGAAGCAAATAAACTCAGTAAAAAAGTAGAAGTTACTACCCATTTGCCAGGCAAGGATATCCATATTCAGGTTGAAAACAAGGATATGTATACAGCAATTGATCTTTTAACAGCAAAAATAGAGCGGCAGATTGTTAAGTATAAGGAACTTCATTTGATAAATATGCATTCTGCCAAGATTTCTGATTAAGTTTGACTTATGAACAGGCTTGCCCAAATACTTCCAAAAGAGAATATAAGGATCTCTCTAAAAGCTACTAGCAAGAAACGCGTATTCGAGCAAGCCAGTTCGATATTTGAATTAAAGTGTAATATAGCTCGAAGTAAAATTTTCAATTCACTATTTTCTAGAGAAAAACTGGGTTCCACTGGCCTCGGCAACGGAATTGCGATTCCTCATGGAAGACTCGAAGGTTTAAAAAAATCCGTAGCTGTCGTACTTTGCCTGGATGTGCCTATTCCCTTTGATGCGAGCGATGGAAAAGCAGTAGATCTGTTGATTTTTCTACTTGTTCCAACTAATTCAAGTAAAGATCATTTGGAAATATTGGCAGAAGTCGCAAATATGCTATCCGATAATAAATTTATTGATGAATTGAGATATTCAACATCTACTGACCAGTTGTACGAAGGGATTTGTTCGTGGGTTCAAACTGATTCGAAGATTGCAGATTAGAGATGCAATGTTACGTGTAAATGATTTCTTTTCATCTCACCTTAATGTTTTAAAGCTTAATTGGCTTTTAAATGAGCACTCTTCGGAGGCTGTCATTTCTGGAGACGCGCAAGAGAGCGCTGACCTGATAGGACATTTAAATTTAATACACCCTTATCGAATTCAGGTTTTTGGTGCGCCTGAAGTAAAATACTTTAACGACCTAGATACTAGGAGGCGAAAATATCTGAGTGCGGAATTATTTGCCGCCAAACCACCTGCAATAATAATTGCGGAAAACCAAATACCTCCAGAAGAAATATTTCTTGCGTGCGACAGGGAAAATGTTCCCCTTTTCAGCACCGAGAGCTCAGCGGCGGGAATAATTGAAAAGCTTAGAATTTTGATTTCAAAAACACTGGCACCAAAGGAAACCCGCCACGGAGTTTTCATGGATGTGCTCGGACTCGGAGTATTGATTTCTGGAGAATCTGGCCTAGGAAAGAGCGAGCTCGGCTTGGAGCTTCTTACGAGAGGACATGGATTAGTTGCGGACGACGCGGTTGAATTAACCAGAGTTACAAACGATGTTATTGAAGGAAGGTCGCCCGAGCTACTAAGGGATGTTATCGAAGTCCGAGGCTTAGGTTTGTTGAACATCAGAACTATATTTGGAGAGTCAAGCGTTCGAAGAAAATTACGGCTTAGGCTAATAGTGCAGTTAATTAGACGATCACTAATCAATGATTATGACCGATTGCCACTCGAGGCACTTTATGAAGAAATCTTAGGTTTAAGAGTCAAAAAAGTTGTCATTCCAGTATCAGCGGGTCGAAATATAGCAGTTTTAGTTGAAGCTGCGGTCAGAAACACAGTTTTACAACTAAGGGGCATCGATACTATGCAAGAGTTCATGGAAAAACAAAGAAAAGCGATAAAAAAATCAGAAGCTTGAAATTAATAAATGCTTAACTTGTTCGTAGTAACCGGCATATCAGGTTCAGGAAAAACATCGGCACTGAATATGCTGGAAGATCTCGGTTATTACTGCATAGATAACTTACCGGTCGCGCTCATAAAAAATGCGCTATCGATGCTATCAGCCAACGGATACCATCGTATTGCATTATCAGTTGATGCAAGAGACAAAGAAAGCTCTAAAAGTTTAATCCCCACAATTGATAGCTTACAAAACCAGTACGATATAAATGGGATCTTTTTAACCGCATCGACTATGGTTCTACAAAGAAGATATTCTGAAACTAGAAGAAGACATCCCTTCAGTTTTCATAATGACACTACAGACGAAAAAGAGATGCCCAATACCATCATAGAATGTATAGAAAAAGAGCGTGCTCTGATGAGAAAAATTCAAGAAAAATTTTTAACACTTGATACTGATAAACTTAACACTAACGAATTAAAAAAAGCGATCTTCGAATTGATTGGCGGGATAAAAAGTAACTCTTCTTTAGTGGTTGTCCAATCCTTCTCTTATAAAGATGGTATTCCAATAGATTCAGATCTTGTTTTTGATGCTAGATGCTTGCCTAATCCGTTCTATGATCTAAAGCTTCGTGGTTTAACTGGTAAAGACACTAAGGTAATAAAGTACCTTGCGGAGAAAAATGATGTACGTTCTTTTATTGAAGATATCCTTTTATATCTTAAAAACTGGCTTCCCAACTACATGAAGAAGGAAAGGTCATATTTAACTGTATCAGTTGGATGTACAGGAGGAAAACATCGTTCTGTGTACTGCTCTGAGGAAATTGCAAAAAAGTTGTCTGGGAATTGGAAAACCTTAATTAGGCACAGAAAAGTTTTATGATGGATAAGACCAAAAATCCTTTAAAACTTTTTCTAATAATCTAGGCACAGGTACTTTACTAATCATGGTCTTGTTCACAATTCTGTGACGAGTGGTAATTGTCAGCATTTCGAAAACACATTTACGTTCCCAGACCTTTACAGTTAGATCGCAATTTGAAATTTTAACCCGGTAACTTCTTAAAAAATTTTTTTGAGGAAGGCGGAAGTTTCCTCTCGTTTTTACCTCAGTAGCAGGTACAAGCAATGATTTCCACAATTCTTCCTTGTTCTGCCTCTCTAATAATATTAGATCTCTATCCATTGTTAGCACCCATGTTATCTGTTTTTCTCTGCGAATTAGTTTTACTTTTTTTGGATATAAGTGGACTGCTTCTGAATTAAAGCTCTCACAATCTTCCGAAACTGGGCATTTATTGCATGCCGGTTGAGCTGACTTGCAAACTATAGCTCCCAAATCCATTATGTACTGGCTATACTGTGCCATTTCCGATTTCTTTTTCGGCAGTAAGTTAGTTGCTAACCTCGTCAATTGTTTTTTTTCTTTTGCCCTGGAATTCGTAAATTCTAAACAGTATCTTCTGCATAAAACTCTGTAAACATTGGCATCTAGTAACGCAACCCTCTCTCCGTTAACAAACGAGGATATTGCGGCGGAAGTTGACATACCAATCCCGGGAATTGTTCTCCACTCAGCTGCATTCTTTGGAAAAATCTTCCCTCGTTCGTTTACAATTATTTTTGCTCCTTCGTATAGGCTTCTCGCTCTTCTGTAGTATCCTAATCCCACCCACACCTGAATAACGTCCTCTAGGGTTGAATTCGCTAGTTTTTCTACGTCTGGAAACCTCCTAATGAATTGGTTAAACTTGGGCAATACTGAAGCAACTCTTGTCTGTTGTAACATCATTTCAGAAACCCAGATTTTGTAAGGGTCATAACTTTTATGAGTTTTATCTTTCCAGGGAAGACCAGTTCTACCCTCTTTGATGCCCCATTGGATGAGCCTATCAGCAAACTTTTTCATCGTTGGCAACGAGGGCAGAATGTGGTAGTTCTTTGACCAATATCCATACGCCGCAAATCGGCTGTACATATCACGCAGTTTTCTTTTTTACCGTAAACAAGGTGTTCATCAACAAATGATCCTCTCTCACCCGATAGCCCGGAAAAATCTCGAAGGGAACTACCGCCTTTACTAATAGCTTTTAGCAAAACAGACTTAAGGCAAGCAACTAGTTGTGAACATTTAGCTACACTTAACTTAAAGCAAGGTAATGTAGGCCGTATACCAGCTCGGAAAAGCGCCTCAGCAGCATAAATGTTTCCTACTCCGGCAATTTTTTTTCCATCCATCAAAAAAATCTTTATTTGTCTTGAAATACCTCTAGTCATGTAAAACAGCTCTTCAGCGCTAAACTTTGCCGACAGAGGTTCAAAACCAATGCCAAGAAATTTCGACAACTCCCCAGTGGTTTTTGGCCCTGCCTTACTGATTATGCGGACCGATCCGAAACGTCTAGGGTCCTGGTATAGGACTACAAGATCGCCAAAATTCAAACAAAGATGGATATGTTTTAACGAATGTATTGCCCGCTTTATCGATAATTCATTTTGAGTAACTATCAATCTACCACTCATACCAAAGTGAACCAGCAAGTACTTTTCTAAAAGTTCTATAACTAAGTACTTTCCTACCCTGGTCACATTATGAATTCTTTTTCCTGGAAGGAATTGTTTGTCAATTTCACTTAATTGGGAACGCATTTTTAAATCACTGGTCCAAACATTTGTTATAATCTTTGCTTGAATCAGTGGAGCCAGATTATTGGCTATCGTCTCTACCTCAGGTAATTCTGGCATTTTGAAAAATTGATTAATGATACTTAAACATATTACACACTCAAAAGCCGCTATTGGCACTCTGATGGTGCTTTTTTTCTTAAATACCTGGTCGATGTCTCGTTCATATGCAAATAATTCTGCTCAGGTGGGACCCGAAATTATATTCCAAATATTAGCTAGCGAAATTGCTTTAATATCTGGTAATGTTTCAAGCGCCGTAATTACTTATTTGGACGTTGCATTAAAAACCGGTGATGTCGGAGCCGCGAAAAGGGCAACTGAATTGGCCTTAGCTATCAGAGACCATGAATCAGCATTAAGGGCAGCAGAAATCTGGCAAAAAAATGATTCAGAAGATAAGGGAGCTTCAGAAGCAGTTAAAGCTCTTTATTTAATTACAGGAAAAAATAAAAAACTGATAGATAAGCTCATCATTGAACGAGAAAAATCGAGAAATAAAAATACATTAGAAAGTTTTTATAATGAAGTTAATGCGTTAGTGAGCAAGTCTAACAATGCGGCCAGTGCGCTACATATTTTTGAGAAAGTTTCTTACAAAGATCGGTTACGTCCTGAGGTTATGTACTCTCGTGCAATGTTGCAGTACAGAAAGGGTGATAAGGATAAAATGGAGAATATTCTCAGAAGCTTAGTGAAGAGGAAACCTGACCATGCTCAAGCTCTAAATGCACTCGGCTATAGTATGGCGGACGCAAATAAAAACCTTAATGAAGCATTTGATTTAATCAAAGCAGCGCTCACCTTTGCTCCGCAAGATCCACATGTAATCGATAGTATGGGATGGGTATACTTTAGGTTAGGTCAATTGGAAATTGCGGAGGAATGGTTGGAAAAAGCTTTTAGACAACAGCCAGACGCTGAGATTTCAGCACATTATGGGGAGGTTTTGTGGCGTCTTTCGCGACAGGAAGATGCAATACAAATTTGGAAAATGGGTTTCAATAAAGAACCAAACAACGCTATTCTTCTTGAAACCGTCGACCGACTAAAAGTCAATATTGACAAACTTAAAGGCAATGTTCAAGAATAATCTTCCGATTATAATTCTGTGCTTACTGCTTTTTGGATGCACCTCAATAGAAAAAAAAAAAATTAGACCATAGCACAATTGAAAATGGTAGAATCCTTCTGGTTCATTCCGGAGAAAAAAAGAGAGCAGTTAAAGCGAGATTTGAGTGGCTTGAGTCTTTTGAGGGTGAAGGAAAAACCATCGTTATGAAAATCTTTGATTTGTGGGGAAATCGCCTTTTTGAAACGTCAAAAAAATTCAGCTTAACAAATAAAGCAAGCTCTGACTGGTACTTTATATTAGATGGTGGAAATGCAATCGATCACTCTATGGTCACTAAAGAAATTCTTCATCTTCTAAAAATAGAAATTTCTCGCGAAAGTTTATTTTCTTTAATGGATGACATCAATAACCTGATCCATGAAGCAAGAAAAATTGAAAAAGATAATTCAGCACATAATTTAAAAAGGAAGCTAGCAAGTTCGGAAATATCCGTTAAGATTGTTTTTGATTAATTGTGAGTAAATTTCTTGAAATTAAACAGCCCGGCAAAATTAAATCTTTATCTTCATATAAAAGGAAGGTACCAGGATGGTTTCCACGAAATAGATAGTCTTTTCGTGAGGATTAATCTTTACGATGAGATAACTGTATCTGATGCACCAGGGCCTGATATAAAGAGAAATGGTGACCTCAGCTATCTAAAAAAAGATGATTTGTGTTATAAAGCAGCCCTTGTTCTAAAACAAAAATCAAACTGCAATTCTGGGTGCAGTGTAACTTTAAAAAAAAGAATACCAATTGGAGCTGGGCTGGGCGGGGGAAGTTCTAACGCAGCAACTGTCTTAAAGGGTCTAAATAAACTTTGGAATTTAAGATACACCAAGGAAGATCTGAAAATCATAGCAAAAGAAATTGGCGCTGATGTTCCTTTTTTTATTGAAGAGGCAAATTGTTTCGGGACAGGGATAGGGGAAAATTTAATTGCAATTAGCGATTCTGAATTTTTGCCAAAATATTATGTGATACTAACTCCGAATATAAAGGTTTCCACAGCGTTAATCTTTAAAAATTTTCATTTAACCGAGCAGCATTTGATTAGACCAAAAATTAGCGAAAAAGAAAAAGTCGAACTTCTATCACGTCAAAAACCCTTCTTTACCTTTGGGTGCAACGACTTGGAAACGACTGTAGTAACTTTATTTCCAGAAATAAGCCGATACCTACAAAGCATGAAAAATATTGCCGAAAAATCTAGAATTCCGGTTGAAAGTTGCAGAATGTCAGGTTCTGGTTCTACCATTTTTTGTGGGCTTCCTACAAAAGAAAGTGCCTTAAGTTTCAAAAATATGCTGTGCGATAGTTTAAAAAAAGATTTGAGAGAAAAAAAGTTAGCAATACACGTTTCAAAACTTTTCGATTGAGTACTATTGCTGTAAATTTCAAATCCTACAGATAAATTTCTTTCAGCACTTCATAATTAAATTCTCTCAGCTTGACTTGTGCTGGATCTGAACTCTCTTCTTCTGATTGATAATTTTGAGACTCTTGATTCCTTAAGAAGGGCTCTCCATCCGGTAAATCTGGCACACAAACAAGAGAAAAGAGAGGCCTTGGCAAATTTTTACCCTCATCATCAGGAACCGTAAAGACATATTTTCTCAGTTCAATTTTCTCAATATTTCTTACTTTTCCATTCACAACAATTGATAAGGGCAGATCGCCTAGTTCCTCCACATCGATATCCTCCCCTTCAATACTGACTATTGCTTTCGTAAAATCTTTTAAAAGCGTTACCTGAGTCATATAGAACTCCTGTGAAATGCGATTAGTTTTATACATAGAATTAGCATAAATTAATTTTAAATACAAATGCTGTATGAAAATTAAGTTCCTTTTTTTAAAGGTTCTTAATGGGCTAATCTAATATTGCAAAAATTAAAAGAAATATCTTTATTATGAGTTTAGGCAAAAATGATATCCTATGACGATCAATGCTAACAATTCTCGATAACATTATAAAAAAAAATCTAAAAAACTACAGTCGTTTAGAAACTCTTTGATTGGAGGCGAAAGATGTCTTTTTTCCTGACCGGAACCGATACAGAAGTGGGAAAAACAGTTATTTCTGCATGGCTAATGGTACATTACCAATATCACTACTGGAAACCTGTCCAGTCAGGGATGAGTTCCCCAGATACCACTACCGTGAAAAAGATCACTGGTTTTGATAACTCATTCTTTTTTTCACCTGTCTACGAATTACAACAACCTCTATCTCCACATGAGTCAGCTAGAAGAGATGGTATAGAGATAGAATTAACAAAATTTTTACTTCCGCGAAAGCAAGAAAAAATTATTGTAGAAGGTGCTGGTGGAATATTAGTCCCAATAAACAAAAAACACTTTATTGCAGATATTATAAAATTACTGAAATTGCCAATTTTATTGGTTGCAAGAAGCGGCCTCGGAACTATTAACCATACACTACTAACCGTAAATGAATTAAAAAAAAGAAATCTACCTTTGCAAGGAATAATATTAAACGGGGAAAGAAATCAAAGCAACAAAGAAGCGATAGAAAAATATTCAGAGGTATCAGTAGTTTCTGAATTAGAACCCTTAAAAACGCTTGATAAGAAAACATTACTATCACACAAACCAGGGGGGAAATTAGATGAGATCTTTGCATCAACAGGATAAAGATTTAATTTGGCATCCTTACACACAACATCTAGTTGAACCACAACCCTTAGTTATTGAAAGAGCTAAAGGTGCATCCCTTTATACTACTGACGGAAAAGAAGTTCTAGACCTCATTTCAAGCTGGTGGACTACCACACATGGTCATTCCCATAAGAAATTAAATCAGGTGCTGATTGATCAGGCGGAAAAGGTAGAACATGTTATGTTTGCAGGTTTTAGCCATAAGCCAGCGATACAACTCGCAACACAACTGGTAAAAATGCTCCCCAAAAATCTAAATAAAGTTTTTTTTTCCGACAATGGCTCGACTGCGGTAGAGGTAGCAATAAAGATAGGCTTGCAGTATTGGAAAAACAAAGGATACATTGGAAAGAATAAATTAGTAGCCCTCGATGGTGGTTATCACGGTGATACAGTTGGAGCCATGTCTGTGAGCAAGGGAAGTGGCTTTTTTAATGCTTACAATGATTACCTATTCTCTATCGAAATTATTCCTTTCCCTGAGACTTGGCTTGAAGATCAAGAAAGAGAAGAAAAAGAAGCAGCATCTCTTTCTCTTTTTAAGAAACTAATTAGCGAAAAGAAAGAAGAACTCTGTGCGATCATTATTGAACCATTGCTTCAGGGAGCTAGTGGTATGCGCGTTTGCAGTATAGATTATTTACAAAAGATAAATGCCCTTGCAAAGGAAAATGGAATATTACTGATTTTTGACGAGGTCGCTGTAGGTTTTGGCAGACTCGGAGACATGTTTGCTTCGACTAAGTCAGGTTGTGAACCGGATATTATCTGTCTTTCCAAAGGCTTAACAGCTGGGTATTTACCGATGGCAACAACGGTTTGTACTGAAGAAATCTATAATACTTTCTTGAGTCAACAAGTAAACAAAACTCTTCTTCACGGACATACTTTCACAGCCAATCCTCTAGCTTGTGCAGTAGCCCACAAGTCATTAGAATTATTTCAGGAAGAACTTACATTAAAAAAAATTGCCCATATAGAACAAAAACACTTGGATTTCTTAAAAGTGCTAGTCAAATCCAAGTCTGTATGTAAATTAAGGCAAATTGGTTCAATTATGGCCTTCGATATAAAGTCAAAAGAGGACTACTATAAAAATTCTCTATCGGAAAAATTACGATTTCAGTTCTTATCACAAGGCTTCAATATCCGTCCAATAGGTTCGACTGTTTATTTAATGCCGCCTTACTGTATTTCTGACAAAGACCTAGATAAAACTTATAGTGTGATTCTAAAAACGATCAACAGCCTAAGTCTTTAGCCAATATTGCTATTTGACTATCCCGTAAATAATATGCCACGAAATAGTATCGTTTTTTTGATTGAAAGTTTTCAATGCCTTGCGCAGCTTTTTATAACTCAATGAGACCTGTCTCTCATGTTTAAGCAAAACTCCCATAGACTTTAGCTCTTTTGCAAAAGAACAAAAATTCGAGCATTTTAACTTAAAATACTCCTCATTGATTATTCCAGGAAAATTTTGTACAGGAAAAAAAGCTTTATTATCGGCGTGCAAACAAACAGCATTTTGCCATTCAAGAAAATTGTTTTTCCCTATTGTTGAATAAAAAAGTGGGCCTAATTCTGCTAAACGCTGTATCCCAACCAATGGATATTCAAACCAGTGAAGAGTCATTGAACTCACGACCAGATCATATCGACCAAGGTCTTGAAATGGCTTTTCACCATCCATCTCAAAAAATTTAATCTTTCCCTGATCACAATTCTTCTTACACTCTTTTAACATTGAACCCGAAATATCTGTAATTTCAAAGCTTGCATTTGGATATTTTTGTATCAAAAACTCAGTCAATATGCCTGTCCCACACCCAACTTCTAGAATTCTAGGCTTTTCCATATTGGGCAAAATGTTAACTAATGATTCATTAACTTTCCTTTGGATTATTGCCTTGTCATGGTAGTCCTCTGCATTATCACTAAATGATTTTATTACTTTTTTTTTATATTCTAAATTCACGTAATACCTCTCCTATAAATTTAAAATAGTCAGGTTGATTGTTCATTGGAATTATATGATCTCCATACGGAATAATTTTTAAAATGCAGTTTTCGAATATTCTTTTTGAATGGCTAATGGGGACTATTTTATCGTTCTGTGAAGCAATTGCAAAAATTGGTATGCTAATGTTATTAAGCCTATGATTAAAATCCCAAGTGCTAAGATTCTCCAGGCCTTCAATAAGTGACTGTTCTTCAAAATTCGGTAAGCTGATCAACTTGGTACCAGCTCTTTTATGAAATACTCGCATCTGTGCTTGTTTATTTTTTATTAGATTTCTCCGCATTTTTTCTATAGCTCTCGAGTCATAAATTCTGAAAAAACAGTCAAATCCAGATATCGAGATCAGGCAAACGGGGTTCTCAAGATTCTGTAATAACCAGGCAAACCCTAGAGAGTGTCCAATGCCTATTAAAGGTTCAGTTTGACAAATGTTGACTATATCTCTGTTGCCCGTATACCCGAAGTCAAGAAGGTAGGAATCGTTAAGATTAAACCTTTTAATCGTATCTACCCACAACGTTTTGTCAAAACCCCATCCATGAGCGAAGACTACTCTAGGCATTGTCGGTTGGCACAGATGCGAGGGAGGATATTAGACAATTAATATCCTCGAGTTCGTGAAAAGCACAAATACTAAAACGAATACATGTATTTTTTTTAGTCACAGTGGGAGGAAATATTGCCTTTACCCAAAAGCCAGAATCACGTAAAAATTTTTGATAACGATAGGCTGTCGTAACGTCTTTCATAGAGATTGATATAATGTGGGAATCGGCAGATAGGACATTCAAATTGAGTTTCCCTAAATTATCTTTAAAATGTTTTGCTAAAAAGTGTATTTTCTCCCTTGATTCTCTCATCTTCGGCACTAAATCAAGTGCCGCTGAAATAGAGCCAATAATCGCAGGCGACGGGGCAGTCGAATAAATTAACCCCTTACATGTAGCAACAAGGTAATCTTTCATTTTTTGTGAACACGTTAGAAAGGCTCCATGGCTCCCGAATGCCTTCCCGAAAGTACCTATTGTCATATCAGCATTACAGACTAACCCATTACCATTTTGCCCAAAGACTCCTATTGCGTGAGCTTCATCTACTATCAAAAAAGCATTATTATCTGAACAAATACGACCAACTTCTTTAAAATTCGGAATAGTTCCATTCATACTGAACAGACTTTCAGTGATGACAAATTTAGCTTTATTTGTTTTGGCGTTTGAAAGAATCTTTTCTAGGTGATCCAAATCATTATGCCGAAATCTTAACAAACATATTTTCGATCTATTGCAACCATCGTATATACTAGCGTGAACATTCTTATCAAGAATAACGGTGGGTTTGTGATCAAACACATCAGCGTTAAACATAGCTGGCAAAATACTTGAGTTAAGTTGGTATCCAGAGCTCATTATCAGGGCTGCTTCAGTTTTCTTCCAATTTGAAATCTTTTTTTCCAGCAATTCAATCATATGGATATTTCCAGCAATCAGTCGGGAGCTACCCAAACCTGTACCATATTTTTCGATTAGAGTGATCGCATTTTTTTTTAAAAGTGAGTTTGTACGCAGGGAAAGGTAGTCGTTGCTGGAAAAATTAATATACTTTTTACAGTCCTTAATAACAAATTTATCTCCCTCAAGATCTAAAGGGACCATCCTCTTCCTTGCAGTCTGATCTATTTTTTCTAAATAATTAAAATATTTTTGACTATAATCGATCATACAAAAGCCCAATATCGAAAAACTATGCGTAAAATAATAAAGAAAAAGTCGGCAATTATAAACTTATGAAAAAAAATATTACACGAAAAAAAACGACTCCCAATCAAACGTTTCGTCATGATTGGGGTTCCGAGGAAGTTGAGGACATTCTTAAACAGCCTTTCTTTAGTCTGTTGTACAATGCGCATCAGGTTCACCTTAAATATAATGGTGAAATGACAATGCAGTTGTCAAGTTTGCTGAATATAAAAACTGGTGGCTGCCCAGAGGATTGCAAGTACTGTTCTCAATCTGCTCACTACAAAGGAAAAACAAAATTAGAAAGTAAAAAGTTAATGGAGATTAAAGCTGTTTTAGCTGAGGCTCAAACTGCTAAGAAAAATGGGGCGGATAGATTTTGCATAGGAGCCGCATGGAGACAAATTCCAGATACAAAGGAATTTGATGTTGTACTAGAAATCATAAGAGGAATTAAGAAACTAGGACTGGAAGCATGTGCCACCCTAGGTATGCTCACTAAAGAGCAAGCACAACAGTTAGCAAATGCAGGGTTAACAGCATATAACCACAACATTGACACCTCTCCCGAACACTACAAAAACGTAACCTCAACAAGAACATTTTCAGATAGATTGGCCACGCTGGACCTTGTAAGAGGAGCTGGAATACAAGTCTGTTGCGGTGGCATTTTAGGACTCGGTGAAACGCCCACGGATAGAGTTGAATTCTTAAAGGTACTAGCAAATATGAACCCACATCCGGAAAGCGTTCCCATAAATATTCTTGTTCCGATAACAGGAACTCCATTTCAAAATAATCCCTCTGTTGAAACCTTAGATATAGTGAGAGTAATTGCGACTGCAAGAATCCTTATGCCGAAATCTAGAATACGGTTATCCGCGGGAAGGAAAAGTTTATCACAAGAAGCCCAAATTCTATGCTATTTCGCAGGAGTTAATTCTATTTTTTACGGAGAGAAACTTCTGACCACAAATAACAGCAATAAAAACGAGGATATAAAGCTTTTTGAAAAACTGGGGTTAAGTCCTTTAAATCAACAATCATTAGATTAACAATTTTGCTAGGATATGCTGTCAACTCTTTCGAGCAAATCTTCGTATCCTCCAATAGAAACACCATTTACAAGTATTTGAGGGAAGGTTTTTGCCCCAGGAGCAAGACTATCGAGTTCCTCGCGTTCAAAGTCAATACCTAATACCAATAACTCAAACTGTAGGCCTTTTTCCTCCAAAAGGCGAATAGCCAAACTACAGTAGATGCAATTTTCCCTTGCTATTACAGTTAAATTATTCATAAAGTTCTAAAAATCTATTATCATCAGACGGTGGATACGCGCTAAATTTTACAACCGGAGTATAGCACAACATGAGTCTTACAAGCGATCAGAGGAATAGCCCGCTTCGTAGCGGGTATTCTGAAATCGATAGTCTTATCTTTGACCCAGATACGATAGTTAACTGGAATATGAAGATTAGTGACGATGGAAACCTTATTCGGTATACGTATGAACTTTCGCAGGATATTCCCTCGAACTACAGGGAAGTTCATAATTTTAGTGAGGAACAGAAACAATATACTGACTACGCTTTAAGTTATATTGACAGATTCACGGGACTTAATCATACAAAAGAAAATGATCCTTCACGAGCTGACCTGTTCTTTTACAACGCCAACCTTAGTGAAGGCACTAGCGGAATGAGTGAAGCTTCTATTGGTTGGACTGTAAATGGTAGAACTGGAGAAATTGGCGAATCAACGATTCAATCTTTCCTATTCATGGATTCAGATGCGGACATGACTTCAGGTGGTTACGGGCTTGGGAGTTACTGGTATGAAACGCTTTTACATGAGTTAGGCCATGCCCTGGGCCTAGTGCATCCTCATGAAGGAATAGTGCTGTCAAATAGCCTTGATAAAACATCGGTAACCCTTATGTCATATAGTTCAGAGGGCGGACCGTATTCCTACTTTCAACCACTTGATGTACAGGCATTACACTTTATATATGGAGGAGATGGAATTGGGGGACAGTTCGGCGCTTACAGCCAAACTCCAGCTACGAAAATAAATCCAAACCCTTCCTATTTGGTGTATTCGGATTTAGAGGAGTTTTACCCAGATGCAATGAGAGTTACAACTAATTCTCAAACTGCTAGTCCCAGCGAAAATACTGTTTCAACAACAGTCAATACTTCTGCTAATGAAATGTTTTCCGCCTCTGGTGAGAATACAATTTTTGTTATCGGAAACCTCAACTACGAGGAAGTAACTATCTCTAGAATTGGGACAAATGGGGACATTTGGTCGATCTCATCTAGCCTTCTTGGGACAGATTCGCTGGAAAACTATACCAGAATCTCGTTCAGCAATGGTACGCTTGCGCTTGATATCGATCAGGGACAAACGGCAGGTCAATGTTATAGGCTCTACCAGGCTGCGTTCGCAAGGACTCCTGATATCCCCGGCGTAGCATACCATATTAATGATATGGAAAGTAACGGTTTATCTATCCAACAAATTGCGTCGAATTTCATGGCTTCTCCTGAATTTAAAAGTATGTATGGCGAACATCTAAGTGATAACTCATACATTAACGCGTTATATCAAAACGTATTAGGGAGAGGTGCAAATGCTGAAGAAGTTACTTACTACCAAGACCACTTCGATAAGGACATTTGGGACAGGCCTCAAGTAATGATTAACTTTGCAGAATCACCGGAAAATATCAATCTTGTAAGGCCCCAAATGGAGAATGGTATATTTCTTGAGAGTTTTCTTTGAAAACCCTCAAATTGGAAAAGATTGCTGTAATAATAACCAGTATGCTGATGAAAAAACTTTTTTTATTTATTCTGTTACTAAACTCAAATATATGCTTTGCTCACGTCCTGGGTAATTACCATTTTTTCGGGGTTGAGAAATTTATGAGGTGTGAAGGGGAACTCGGAGTCACGTATTTGAAATTAGAAAAAAAATGGTTTGAAAATACGAGAGTATTTCAAAAAGAGGACGGAATCTGGAATGAGCTATGTTTAAAAGATGAACAACAAGGTGAAAATTTTAAAAAAAATCTCACTTTGAATGGTGGAAAATGCGAATATGAGGAGCCATCAGAGCAGAAAGGGAAGAGGTTTTATGGCTTTATCTTCGATTTTGAGTTTGGCGAATTTGAATTTTATACCTTTGACCTGTCACCAAACTATGATTCGAACTTCACAGAGAGCGTTGTTTATTCGTGTGATAAGGTTGAACCATTTTAGAATGAGGCAAGTCAATTGACAGAAGGTTGGCTAGCAATTATAACTTAAGCAACTTTCTTTTTAATTGAGTACCCAAATTTCTCTGCTAATGAGAATTGCGATAAAGTAATGTTTTGAAAACTAATGCTTTTCACTTTCTTTAATTAACACTCTGTTTCGCTCATCTATTCCTTTTTTCACTAAAGATTCCCGGACTTTGTTTCTTTGATTCTCAATGTGTTCGTCCATATCGTTAGCTATTTTTTTGACGAAATCTATGAAGTTCGCATCATGGACATTCATATTCAGTAGTTGCCCAAAATTTGTAAACTTTTCATTTAAAACAACCAAATAATACGTA
>MDTG01346576.1_pt1 | contig 15651 bp, 10 predicted proteins | sample 811421 | NCBI WGS metagenome assembly MDTG01 (sample SAMN05326645, study PRJNA326480) | marine metagenome | isolation source: seawater | place: Pacific Ocean: South East | collected 2011
ATAGTGGCCTGCTGAAAAATCAGCACAGTCATTGCCCGCAGCCTCGATTACCACATCCCCAAAATCAAGGCGGGAAAAGTCGACATCTAGGCCATCGAAGCTCCCGTCTGTCAATTGAAGTCGTCTAACATTCCCGGTGGTACGCACAAAATTTACCATATCTTCACAATGCAAATTCGAAGCCTCAATACTCAGATTGCTCACTTTTGCATCGAGAAATGTGACACATCCTGTCAAAAGCCGGTCATCGAAGAGTTCCGGTGCGTCGGCTGGTTGCGCATGTGCCGGCGTTTCAATCCCAACAACCGTGAGGCTCTTCAACTCTGACGCATCGCCTATTAAGACTACACGACCGATATCGTGCCCGGTTCTCGATAATCTTAGCTCCAAACTTGAATGCGTGTTTTTGCTTCCGGTGCTATCAAAAAATATAAAATGCGTGCTGTTTGCATCGACGTTCACAATGCGCGGCGCTTCAAGTTCTGCGAACTTGTATCTCTTCTGTTTCGATTTGTTTCTGCGCACTGCGAATGCGTTGGTTACTGCATCGTAGATGCCAGATGACCCAAAACCAACCAGTTTGACTTTGTCGGAAGTCGCTACCTGTTGTTGGAATTCACTGCTTGCTTGTGAAGTGGCAGTGACGCCGTTGATGTACACTGTTCCAGGCGTATGGATAAAGAGGCGATATGGTGGTTCAGCTGATTTTACGCTCCGGTTGCCTTTGAGTGCTTCATGAAATGTCTTGTCGTCAATGGGGTTGCAGGTGAATTCTCTAGTTGTGTCAAATGTGTAATTTATTAATGCCTTAGAGGTCACGCTTGGGTGAACAACACACATAAGCGCTTGCCCGTTGCTAGGGTCACGCGAAACGAAAAGATAAGGGGACAATGCATTAAATTTTTTCATTGGCGCCGGCAACCGCTGATTATGAAATGATCGCTCACTCTCGGAGCGCCGTACTCCTACCGTTTTTTCAGGATCAAAGGCTTTTACTGTTGCAACAAGTTGCTGAAGCATTTGCACCAGAGTTGCTTGTCTTACAAATGACCGGCCTTCCAATGTCTCGAGTGCGGTTACTGTCTCTTCGTCCAAAGGTCCTGCACGGCGTTTAAATTCAGCCATAACTTTTTCAATGAATTCGTCTTCAACGATTTTTTCCCGAACTTCATCACTCAGTCGTTCGGGCCTTATGATATGTGTTCCCAAAAGTTCTGGATCACCGTCGTAGTATATGGGCCGCAGTCTGTCATACATTGGATCATAATATAGCTTCCGATTGTGTGCAGACTGCCCATGTGTTGCTGTCAAAAACAGGGTCAATTCGTCATAGCTAGTGTCCTCTAGCGTGAATTTGTGATGGTGGGTATTCTGCTGATCTTCATCTCCTCGCATAACTACCTCGGTGAAGCTAGACAGTGCGTTGGCTACGATGAGTTCACGCGATTCTGAACCTTGTACAAGCCACTTTCCATTGTCCAGTCTTCCCGTGCAGCAGACGTGTCTGCCACCACCATGAATCACATTCCGGTAATACTGCCGCTCATCTCCTTCGATTATTGGTGCTTCGCGTAATGAATAGCGCTCGAGCAGTTCTTTGGCTGGGACTTCCTGAAATAGCATTTTTGTGTGATAGCCATTCAGATTGATGTCGACCATTCTGGTGTATGGTGCGATGAAGCCCAATTCTTCAAGAAATGTCGTCGCGAATATTTCATGATACCCGAAGCGAGTGCCGGGAAGCAGTAGTTTGAAAACTCTAATCCCCGACAGATGGTCATCAAGAAGTTTGACGTGTAGCGACGAGACAACATCTTTTATTCGGATATGATCGGTGTAGTCGCCAGTGATCCGTATTTCGGCTGAGCCTGATTTTGTCGTTTTGCCGGGCCCTGTGACGAGTATCCGCCCTTTCAGTTTCCGCTTGTAATTCGGCGGAATGAAGGTGCTTTGGTCAAAAAATGCTTTCGCCACATTTAGCTTGTACTTGCGGTATTCCGCCATTTCAATTTCGACTGAAATCTCGGCCGGCACATAGACTTTCTTCATTGGATTGGAAGGGTGTTGTCCCGCCGCTGAAGCGTGGCAACCCAGCCCCGTCCAAAAGCAAATCAGAAAGAGGATTGAAGGTCTTCTGAAATTACGGAAGAACATTGTTCAATTACCGATTTGATTTCAGTGTACTTCTCAACGCCGTCAACGAGCATTACCAACTGAACCGTTTCTTCTTCAACATTTTGCTGGCCGATGCTTAGAACGGAGTCCTTATGATTGACCAGGGCTTTCAGGAGGATTTCTACTCGTCCTTGTATCTTGAAATGGGCGATGTACCCGCCGCTGGTCTGACCGGCAGGATTAAGCCCCTTTGTCGTGAATTGGTTCGAAATCCATACAATTAAAGGGGACATCATCGCAAACGCCCATATCATTGTAGCGTACCGAATATCGACCCCGGCGGCCACGCCAATAACAATGTAAACAAAAAATGTAGTAAGCTCGAATGGGCTTTTCACCGGGTTTCTAAATCTGACGATGGACAACGCGCCAATCATGCCTAGTGACAATGCGAGATTTGAAGAAATGACCCAGGTTATGGTTAGCACAGCTGGCGGAATGATGAGCGCAACGAAACGCTGATTATCAGCCGAAGCCCATTCTTGTCCATTCAGCGAGTACCAAATGTTCATCGTCAGTCCAAGCAAGCCGGCAAAGATGAATTTTGAGAATTTAGTACCGAAGTGTTCGCTCGACAGCACAGCTTCAATGCCTAAGACAACAAACCAGCCGGCTAAAATGACCGAAATTAGAATGACGAATAAGCGGGCGTTATCTTTCCAATCACGGAAATGTCCAGCGACCATCAATGCATTCCTTCACTTTTGACCCTAATTCAAAGAGCATAAATACTAGGGCGTTTTAAGTTGTTAGGTGTTCCCGACGCGCGGGTAAGCAAATACGAGTGGCGTCGATCACAAAAACAACCAAGCAACGCGGCAAAAGGTAGTTTGGTTTGATATGGGTGCCAAGGTTTTTCTGCATTGGGGCAGACAATTTGGGCTTAAGAACAACGGCATGCTTGTAATTTGACGCGAAGGCCAACGGATTCAGAATTGCTCCCTATAGGCTTTGGCGAGATTTTGCGTAGCCCAAATCTGGCTTGTATCTTGAACATAGATCCGTTCGAACGAAGTGCCACTTAATGTCCCTTCTGTAAATAGGCGGGTGTACAAATCCCTGTTTTCTAACCAGTTGTCATACCCATCAACAAGGTCGTACTCGGTTGGTTCATCTTCTAGAAAACGTGAATACCAGCCATGGTCAATCATCAGAAAAATCCCGTTGGCCTGGCCGTCTGAAGACGATATTTCCTCCTCGAGCCTTGTTTTTCCCAGTCCTTCTTGTCCGGGAAGTTGAAAATTCGGGAAGTATGGAGTGATCAGCGGAACCGCCCCCGTTTCCGACAAGAAGCTTATCTTTTCGATAAGGCGAACATCTTCTGCACGACTTAATTCGTGCATTTTTGCGGTATTGTTAATGTAAGATGGCACCGTTGCTCCGGTGATGTACATGCTACCCAACAGCATTACCGGACCGACTGATTTCCGGATTTTTTCCAGCCGTTCGGGAAGAACGCTTAGCACCCTGAAGGCGATTGCAGCAATCATCAAAGCGATCCCGACGGCAGTATATGCTGAAAAGCCGATAGAATAATGGCTGGTAGCACTCACAAACGACGGAATGAAATTCATCGTGCAGATGAGTATCAGCGAAGGCATAAGGGCCAAGGTGGCGAATGCTGCGAGGGTTCTCGGCTTTGCCGAGCCAAGCAACATTATCAATCGACTGTCAGCTATGGTGAAAGACAGTAAAATTATGACGCCGGCAATCACGACGAAAACGTCGAAAAGCATCACAGCCCAGCGCAGCATGCTTTCGGCGGTCACTGGTGCCAAAACCTGTCTCTGGTCCAGCATCGCTCCGATCACATCATGAATGAAAAGCGTTTGTGGAAACCCGATTGCGATGTAAACGAGGAAGGACAGCGCAGCGATGAAGCCGAGCCGCATGATTGTTCGCAGGGCGTTCCTTGACACATAGGCAGCAATGATTGGCGGCACGAAATAAATGAAGCTGACTTTGGTCGCCAACCCCATGCCGAGCATCACGCTCACATGGGCAACATAGGCGGCCCTTCGCCCGTCTATGACCCCCTTAAGCAGGAAATAGGCCAGCCCGGCTGCAAACGGTGCTAGCACGACATCGGGGTGGACGATGAAAAGCTGGTGTCGCCAAGCTTCCGTTTGCAGTAGCGCTGAGCCGAAGACGACTGAAGATACCAGCCGGCTCGCGATATTGCCGGTGAGGGCGCAGCCGATCACCCACCCTACAGCAAGCGCGCTCAGTCCGGCGACCATCGTTAGAAAGAAGTGGTGCGCCGGTTCCGTGATGTTCTGTTCGAAGAGAGCCACGTCGGGCATGCCGGTATTTGGTGCAAAGCTGGCGCCAAGGTTGGTAAGCCGATATGTCATAGGCCCATATGCGCGAGCGCCGTTATCATTCCAGGGACGAGTGTCCGAAGCCCGTTGCACCATGGCTTCGAGGTCCCAGGACTGATTGGATAGTAAAGCCGATATCGTGGTGTTTGGGGTTAGCGAAGATGCAAGGGACGCGATGAATGACACCGCCATGATGAGGGCGAGCAAGAAATAGGCTTTTTGTGCCAGAGTTTTAATGCGTCGCTTTATCAGCTTCGCCGCTCGCTTGAACGGATGAAAGATAAGAAGCTTGGCTTTTCTTCGCAGATGGGTCATGGCTAACGATCAATAAACAGCCTTCCAAAAAGGCATTTTAAAGTTGGTCTGACGGCTGGATACTGGGTTAAAACTACCGCCGATCCGCTCCTCGGCTATGGCTGCCAGATTCCATTCTCTGTAATAATCCCGGTTAGCAGCCGGCGGGGTGTCACATCAAAGGCGGGGTTTGAAGCTAAAGTGTTGTTTGGGCAGATCATCACGGTGACCATTTCGCCGCTTTTCATCCGGCCGGGCATGTGCGTGACTTCCATTGCGGCGCGTTCCTCGATAGGAATTTCCGTCAAGCCGTCCGTGATATTTTGATCGATGGTCGATGTCGGCATAGCGGCGTAGAACGGGATGTTATTGTCTTTGGCAGCCAGTGCTTTCAAATAAGTGCCGATCTTATTGCACACGTCTCCGGCCGCAGTCGTGCGGTCAGAACCGACGATCACCAAATCGACCATGCCATGTTGCATCAGATGCCCTCCCGCATTGTCGACTATCAGTCGATGGGGAATCCCATTATGTTGCAATTCCCAGCATGTCAGCGAGGCGCCTTGATTTCGAGGTCGGGTTTCATCAACCCAAACTTCAATTTTAATGCCGCGTTCATGCGCCTCATAGATGGGGGCCGTTGCCGTGCCACGGTCAACCGTCGCCAGCCATCCTGCGTTGCAGTGTGTAAGGATTCTCACTGGCTCGCCAGCCGGCTTGCCGCGCGCGATCTTATCAATCATGGCGACGCCATTGCGGCCGATCTGGGCGTTCGTCTCGACATCTTCGTCGGCCATGCGGTCGGCGAGCGCCATGGACGCTGCGCCTCTATCCAAGGGCAATAGTCCCTTCATTGCTTTGGCAACACGGTCGACCGCCCAGGCTAGGTTGACTGCTGTCGGCCGCGCGCCCTTAAGCTTTGTGGATGCCTCTGCCATACCGGCGTCCGATGGATCCTCATTAATCGCCACAGCCATTCCGTAGGCTGCAGTGACGCCAATCAATGGTGCGCCGCGAACAACCATGTCACGGATGGTAGAGACAAAATCATCGACAGTCGTGACGTCCAGGATCTCGAAGCGATGGGGAAGAATGCGCTGGTCAATCACTTGGACCCGCCCAGTTGATGTGTCACGCCAGATTGCCCGGTATTGTTTTCCGCCAACAAGCATGAGGGTTCCTTCCGCGTTTATCTGTCGATGCCGATTTGTAACGAGTGGGAGGCATGGTCGGCGAGTCTGAAGTGACTGTCAAAAAACAATTTCAACTCGCAAGATGAATGTAATAGCCTTCTGACATCATTTTCGGGTACACCGCGTGCCAGCTTCGTTGAACGCGAGGCATCTATTTGGAGGCTCAATGGAACATGTAAGGCTCGGCATCATCGGGGGCTCCGGAATCTACGATATTGACGGTGTCCAGAACGGAAAGTGGATATCTGTGGATACACCGTTTGGTGCGCCGTCGGACGAGATTTTCACTGGCAGCCTGAACGGCATCGACGTAGCTTTTCTGCCGCGTCATGGCCGCGGCCATGTTCATACGCCCAGCAATGTTCCTTACCGTGCTAACATATGTGCTCTTAAGAGCATTGGCGTAACGGACATAGTGGCTCTGTCGGCATGTGGCAGCTTGCGTGAAGACATGAAACCGGGTGAGTTCGTTATAGTTGATCAATTCATCGATCGCACCTTCCAGCGGTCCAAAACTTTTTTCGACCAAGATTGTGTCGCTCATGTCAGCGTTGCTGATCCGGTTTGCCATCGCCTTGGTGACATGTGCCGAAAGGTTATGGATGAGCTTGGACTGACATATCATGACGAAGGCACCTACATCACGATGGAAGGACCGCAATTTTCTACCCGCGCCGAATCCATTCTCTACAAGGCTGTCTGGAACTGCGATGTAATCGGTATGACAAACATGCCTGAAGCGAAGCTAGCGAGGGAGGCTGAAATCTGTTACGCGTCGATCGCGATGGTAACCGATTTCGACTGTTGGCATGAGGATCATGATAGCGTCGAGGTCACTGATATCATTAAGACGCTTGGCGCCAATGCTGCGTCCGCCAAGTCACTGGTGAAATCACTTTGTATGTCTGCCGACGGATCGAGGGCGGATTGTTCCAACGGCTGTGATCGGGCGCTGGAATTCGCGATCATCACCGACCGAGCTCGGATCAATGATGACGAGCGTGAGCGTCTCCGACATGTTGCGGGACGTGTCCTGTAACCATCACCTCCCCCTGCCGTTATTTAGGCCGGGTGGCAAGTTCCTGGAGTCTGACCCATGACCGACGAACTGGATCTTCGCGACCATATCCGTACAGTTCCTGATTTCCCGAAACCCGGGATTATGTTTCGTGATGTTACCACGCTTTTTTCGTCGCCAGAGGCGATGCGCAAAATGATACAGGGGTTTCAGGAACAATGGGCGGATCTTCCTTTCGACTATGTTGCCGGAATAGACGCACGCGGATTCATCATTGGGGGTGCGTTGGCCTTGCAGCTCGGTGTTGGATTTGTTCCTGTTCGCAAGGAAGGTAAACTTCCGGCAGAGACCATCTCCGAGGATTACGAGCTGGAATATGGAACCGCCACGGTTGAGCTGCATCGTGACGCGGTCCCTGCGAGAGCGCGTGTGTTGATCGTCGACGATTTGATCGCAACGGGAGGCACTGCGCTAGCGGCGATTAATCTATTCAGGCGACTGGATGCAGAAATCGTCGGTTGCGGCTTTCTTGTGGATCTTCCAGACCTTGGCGGGTCTGACATGATTGCCGAAAAGGGTGTGTCCGTTCGCTCGCTCTGTGTCTTCGCGGGCCATTGAAAAACGGTTGGGGTTGCGACAATGACCTTCACGAACAATTGGGATGAAGCTGAGATTTCACGTCGTCTCGCCGAAGCAGGTAAGTCGGAGCTTGAACGAGACCTCGTCTTCAGAGTTTATACTTCGCAGCTGATCGGACGGCAGCCAGACCTCGTGATGCATGGCGGCGGCAATACTTCCTGTAAATCGGTGGCTAACGATCTTCTAGGTAACAGGATTGATGTTCTTTGCGTTAAAGGTTCGGGATGGGATCTGGGAACAATTGAGGCACCGGGACTACCTGCGGTCCGTCTTGACCGGCTGCTTGAACTCGAGAGACTTGACGGGCTGTCGGATGAGGAAATGGTCAACGTCCAGCGCGCTAATCTGCTTGATTCTGCTGCGCCTAACCCCTCTGTGGAGACAATGCTTCATGCATTCCTTCCACACAAGTTCATCGACCATACGCATGCAACACCGTTTCTGGCGCTTGCTAACCTGCCTGATGCCGAGGCGATCATGGGGGAAATTTTTGGCGGCGAAATGGTCTACGTACCATATGTCATGCCCGGCTTTGATCTGGCACGCACTGCTGCTGCCTGTTTCCGCGACAGGCCCGAGTCGATCGGTATGCTTCTTGGCAAACATGGCCACTTCACATGGGGGCCGGATGCGAAAACATCGTATGATCGTGTGATCGAACAAACCAACAGGGTCGAGGAGTGGTTCGCCGAAAAGCGCCGGCCCGTGGTTTTCAGTGGGACGAGATTGTCGACTGTCTTGACTGGCAGCTTTCTTTCACGGTTGCGTGGTCAACTTGCTGATGACGGTACCAAACACGCCCATATGCCGGTGTTCGACGTCATCAACGATGAGCAGACCATGGGTTTTCTTGAGCGGGAGGATTTGCCAGATCTTGCTGCGACGGGCGTTGCGACGCCGGACCATGTTATTCGCATCAAGCCTTTTCCGCTGGTTCTCGACTTGGCGGATGCAGAGGGACCTCGCGAAAAACTGGCGTCGCGCATCGCTGATTATGAGAATGACTACAAATCTTATTTTGACGAACAATCCCGAAAGACGGCACAGCCCAAGACTATGCTTTCGCCACGGCCAAAACTCATATGGGCTCGGGGTGTTGGTGTGATAGGTGTGGGCCAGACCGGCCGAGAGGCTAGAGTTGTAACGGATCTGGCACAACAGAACATCCGGGTGATGCTTGATGGAGCGGCTGCTGGAGGCTTTAAGCCCATTGGTGTCGAGGACCTGTTCGACATGGAATACTGGTCGCTTGAGCAAGCAAAGCTGGGCAAGGCGAAGCCTCCGGCACTGGCGGGCCGCGTCGTTGTCGTGACCGGCGGGGCGGGCGTCATAGGTGCCGCTACCGCAGCGGCATTTATGGCAAAGGGCGCCGAAGTAATGCTTGTCGACAGGGACGGCGACAAGCTGGCATCCGCGGCGACGGAGTTGTCGGAGTTTGTTGGTGGTCGCGTCGAAATATGCTGTATAGATATCACCAAGGATGACGCGCCGACGGTGATAGTGGCACAAGCCGTCAACCGTTTTGGCGGTATCGATATCCTTGTTTCCAACGCAGGCATGGCTGTTCCCGGTACGATGTACGAGTTGGACGAGGCGATTGTGCGTGACAGCTTCGAACTGAATTTTTTCGCTCACTATCGAATTGCGAAGGCAGTAAATCAGGTCTTTGTCTCACAACGGCGTGGCGGACAATTGTTGTTCAATGTTTCAAAGCAGGCGGTGAATCCTGGGCATGGCTTCGGCGCTTATGGCCTTCCCAAGGCAACGTTAATGTTTCTTGTTAAGCAGCTTGCTCTCGAACTGGGTGAAAGCGGTGTTAGGGTCAATGGAGTCAACGCAGACAGGGTCCGGTCAGGTCTCCTAACAGATGAAATGATCGCTTCGCGTTCATCGGCACGGCGGCTGTCGGAAAAAGAATATATGGCCGGAAACCTTATTGGCAGTGAAGTTTGCGCAGAGCATGTGGCTGATGCATTCCTTGCTCTCGCTTTTAGCGAGCGCACAACCGGTCACGTAATGACAGTCGATGGCGGTAACATTGCGGCAAGCCTAAGATAGGGCCGGTCAGCGCCGTTTTCGAAAGATTAGCCTCCGGGCATTTTCTTCAAAAAATGGCTCGCGCGCGGGGTGTTCGGACACCTCGTCAACGACGAGTTCGAAACCGTGTTCGTCGAGAAGTGTGACATAATCTTTGGTGAAATAGGCACCATTGGTGCGCACGTCGCCAGCATGATGGAAGTCGTCAATAACCACATGCTCTAAAAGGCTTGCCAACATCCTGAAATGCGCATTCACGGCACCTGCGTCCAGCAGATACAGGACCCTGTCGTAGATTGCCAAGCCGAACTGGTTTGCCCCGTTCCGTGACAAGAATGCGTCGAGCTGGCCTTTGTCTAGCTTGTCAACAAACAGCCGGGTCTCAGCTGCCAAATGCTCCTGTGCCAACTTGATCGCTTTGCGGTTGATGTCGTAACCGACAACAATCAGTGGCGTTGTGTGGCGGTCGTTTGTTTTGGCGCCCCGCATGGTGCCGGCGTCGAGGTAATCAATAATGCTCTGCAAGTTGGGACCGCTGGCGCACCCGAATTCAAAAACAGATTGCAACTTTTTGCGCTGCATGTAATCAGCATAGAACCTGCGTCGTTCAGTGGCGTGATCCGCATGGTAGGACTGCCATACGCCAGGATCGACAAGGTGTCTGTAGCGCCAGAAGACATGCGAGGTTTTGATCTGGTTTTTAAGAAATTGAAGCATGCTGCTCGGTCCTGCCATTCCCCTGATCTAATAATGTTTGACGGAACGTCGCGGTCATGAGAGCGAAGCCCTTACCCCCTTTCAATAACATCGAATTTTTCGTAGACATAGAATTCTTGACCTATCCAAAAACACGGCTTCGGGACGAAAGGCAATCGTCGGGATAGCGGTTTCGGAGGAGCAGGACTACCCGTTGTTTAGGTGCAGATATAAAGCCCGCCTCGCAGTCTCAAGGTCCTGCACAGGGTAAATTCAGTCGGGCGTTTTAAGGTAATGAGCTTCAAAAGAATTTTTGAAATTCCTGTAGCGCTGCTTGCGCTTGTAATTCTGTCACCGGTGATGCTGCTTGTGTTGCTGCTGATCTGGCGGCAGGATTTCAAGAACCCCGTTTATGTCTCACGACGTGTCGGTCGGAACCAGAAAATGTTTGGCATGTTGAAGTTCCGGACGATGGTTCACAACGCCGAGAAAAGTGGTGTCTTTTCTACATCGGATGGTGATAGCCGGATCACCGCGCTCGGTCACTTTCTACGACGTACTAAGATTGATGAGACACCCCAACTGGTCAATGTTGTCCTTGGACAGATGTCCTTTGTGGGGCCTCGCGCCAACGTGATCTCAGAGGTTGAATTCTATTCCACTGAAGAAAGGCGTCTTTTGTCGGTTCCGCCTGGCATAACCGATTTTTCTTCCATCGTTTTCGCCGATGAGGGCAGCATTCTCGCCGGTTCGAAAGACCCAGACGAAGATTATCGTCGGCTGATCTGGCCCGGCAAATCCGCGCTTGGCCTGTTCTATGTGGATAATGGCGGGATTGTCATGGACAGCAAGTTGATCCTGCTTACGCTGTATTCGTTAGTGCGTCGCGACGAGGCGTTGCAGCGCTTGTCCGGTATACTGGAACAGCAGAATTGCACACCCGAACTGTGCCAACTCGTCCTTCGCCGTAGGAATCTCAGGGACGAGCCTTTCCTTGAGCTGGCGCGTGCCAAAGCCGGCGGATTACAATGAGGATCCTGTTTTTCGCTGGAGCGAATTCTGTCCATTCGCGCAAATGGATTGGCTATTTTGCGGACAGGGGTCATCGGATACTTTGGATTTCGCTGCATGGCGGGGACGATGACTTGGCAAGGCACCCTAACATACAGCTTGTTGCCCCAGCTTCTGGACTTGGCGGGCTTGCAGCTTCATTTTTTTTGATAAGGCAACTGGTCCGAGAATTTTCTGTGGATGTGACACATGTTCATTCGGTTGGCACTTATGGCTTCGCCGGTGCATTGCTCGGGTTGCGGCCTATGGTGATGACCCCTTGGGGATCGGATATTAATCTGAACAATCGCCATCCGTTCAAGCGTGCCCTGTTGCGCTGGATCATGAAAAAAGCGGACATGGTGACTGCCGACGCCGATTACATTCTGCGGCAAAGTCACAGGCTAGGGCGAGAAGATGCTCGTTACGAACGGGTCAATTTCGGCGTCGACACCAACATGTTTTCTCCAGAAGCCGGACTGAACGCCATCTCGAAGCTGACGAGGATCCCGGGCTTCGAGACATTCTCGCCCGACAATTTCAACATTGTTTCGACAAGAAACTTTCATCCTGTCTATGATGTCAGTTGTCTCATCCGTGCGATGCCGCAGATCATGTCAGCACACCCGCAGGCGAGGTTGTTTCTTGCCGGAAAGGGGCCTGAGGAAGCAAAACTTAGGGCACTTTGTGACGAATTCGGCCTCGGTGGCATCGTGTCGTTTGTGGGGCATCTGGATCAGGCCAGTATGTCGGTGATGCTGGCGGCCATGGATGCTTATGTTTCGACATCGACGAGTGACGCAGGTATTGCCAGTAGCACTGCCGAGGCGATGGCGTGCGGAGTACCCGTGGTAATCACGGACGTTTATGAAAATGGCGACTGGATCGACGAAGGGCGCGCAGGCTTTCTTTTCCCCGAGTCCGATGCTGCTGGTCTGGCCGATGCCGTGAGCAGTCTGATCGTGATGGAAACGGCCGATCGGCGACGGATGGCTGCATATGCCAGAAAGAGAATTTGTGACAAAAATGAATGGGCGTCCGAGATGCGTCGCATGGAAGATTTGCTCACCCAGTTAACGTTGTAACGAGGATGTAGCCGTGCTTTGAAGCTGGTCTGCGGCGAAGCCTGCCAATGTCGTGACTGAGCCCGTTTTTGGCCTTTGCGGTTGAGCCTGTGTGTTGTTTGCTCTAAACAGCAAGAGTGATTTATTGAGGGTGCGGCGACATACTGGCCGGTAACTATTTTTATTCGTCAATTGCGGTGTTTTGCCCATGCAGAACAGACTGTTAGATCTTAGTCGGCGGCATAAAAAGCTGGTCGTTCAGGCTATGGACGCGGCTGCGGGTCTGATGTCCGGTCTGGCGGTGCTAATCATCGTCGGTGATGTGGGGCTATCGACCACCTCGACTTGGCAATATCTCTTGCTGGCGCTGGTGTCCAACCATGGGGCACTGCGCTTGTCGGGTGTCTATCAACGCGTTCTTCGTTATGGTCTTGGCGACACACTGAAAATTCTGGCACTTGCGCTGGTCGCGGCGACCATTTTCATGGTAATTACCGCGCCTGTCATGCTGTCTGGAATTGGTGCGCAACTGATCATGGCGTCACAGGTCGGCGTAATCATTGCGACCAGCTTTATGCGGGTCACTCTGGTGTCACTCATGCATGCCAATCTACGCACTGGATTGCCGACGGCGATATACGGTGCCGGTCAAGCTGGACGTATTCTCCAAAGTGTTATGGAGAGAGGAACGAAATTTGACCCGGTCTGTTATGTCGACGACGATCCTGAAAAGCAGGGCACATACATCCATGGGTTGAAGGTTTCGTCCGCGAAAGACCTCGCCAAAGCGATGCAAAGTCTCAGCATAGAGCAGGTGTTTCTTGCCATTGAAGATATATCTGCGGCGCGCAAGTCGGAAATACTGCGCTCCCTAGCCGATCTCGATGTCAAAGTGTCTGTCGCTCCTCTTCTCGAACATGCGGTCCTGCATGGTTGGACGTCAGGCCTTGACGAGAATATCGATTACGGACGACTGCTTGGCCGTGAGGCAAACATTGCAGACCTGGATCTGATCGCGGCAATGCTCAATAAACAGACGATCCTTGTGACGGGCGCTGGCGGTACAATCGGGAGTGCAATCTGCAGAGAAGTGCTGAAATATTCGCCCAAGGAAATCATCATGCTCGATCATTCCGAGGTTGGGCTTTTCAACGAAACGAACAAGCTTCGTCAGATGGTCAAGGAAGAAGGGGGTAACATCAAAGTTTCCGCTTGCCTTGCCAATCTCTGCTTCAAGCACAGTTTTGAAGCCGTGTTCAAAGAGACCTCTGTGGATTTTGTATTCCACGCCGCCGCTTACAAGCATGTTCATCTTGTCGAACAGAACCTTGTGTCGGGCCTTTATAACAATGTGCTGAGCTGCCGCAACCTGATCGAGGTTGCCGGCGCTAGTAAGGTCAAGGCGCTCGTGGCCATCTCCACAGACAAAGCGGTGAAGCCGACCAATATCATGGGAGCCAGTAAGCGCGTTTGTGAATTGATGGCTTTGGCGGCCAACCATCGATTTAAGGAGACGAGCTTTTCTGTGGTGCGGTTCGGCAATGTGCTCGGCTCGTCTGGGTCGGTGCTTCCCATTTTCCTCGACCAGTTGAAATCGGGCGGCCCCCTAACCGTCACAGACAAGCGCGCCGACCGTTATGTGATGCTGGTGCCCGAAGCCGTGCATCTCGTTGTAAAGGCAACATTGCTGGCGTCTCAGAGGCCGGAGATCTTCATTCTTGAGATGGGTGAGCCAAAAAACATCCTCGATATCGCGGTTAAATTGATTGAGGCTCAAGGTAAGGTGCCTGTTATTGAGCCTGCGCCGGGTCGAGAGCTCGGCGATCGAGAAGTTGGAATCGTCTTTACAGGGTTGAAGCCCGGCGAAAAATTGTCAGAAGAGCTGTCATCTGACGGTGAGCTGCAACCGACCCAGTTTGCCAAAATTCTGTCGGAACCTAATGCTGTGCTGCGTTCCGAAGCATGTGATGCTATCACAGCGTCAATCGAGGCCGCCTGCGAGGCCAACGATGTGAACTTGCTGATCAAGGTGCTTTCCGATCCTGCTGTAGGGCTGCAGCTGAACGATCCTGCAATGGCGATCAAAGTGCAGAATTGAAGACCACATACGTACGATCATAGTGCAAATACACTCGGAGAGACGTTAATGAAGGTTCCATTTTTTGAATGGTCGAAACTTTATCTTGAGGATCGTGAGAATTACATCGACCTCATTGACAGGACACTCAGCAAGGGTGGCTTCATCCTTCAGGAGGATGTTGCGAATTTCGAAGCCAAAATTCGTGCGCATCTAGATATCGAGCATGCCATTGGTGTGTCTGACGGCACCAATGCGATCCTTCTCGGTCTTCGGGCGTCCGGTGTCGGGCCGGCTGACGAAATTCTGCTCCCGAGCCATGCCTTCATCGCGGCAGCACAATCCATCCATTTCTCGGGTGCCAAGCCGGTAATCGTCGATATCGATCCTGACGACTGGTTACTTTCGGCTGAATCGATCGAGGCGAATATCAACGAGCGAACCACTGCGATCATGCCGGTGCATGTTAACGGCCGAATCTGCAACATGGAAAAGATCTGCGAGGTCGCAGAGCGTCGGGGACTGCGGGTTTTCGAAGATGCAGCCCAGGCACTGGGCGCGCGTTTCGACGGCGCGCCGGCCGGCTATTTTGGCGAGTGGGCGACTTTCAGCTTTTATCCGTCCAAGACTCTCGGCTCTTTTGGTGACGCGGGTGGTCTCGTTACCCGGCACGACGATATCGCCGAGAAGGTTATGTCGATGCGCAACCACGGCGCCGACGAGAACAAAATGATCCCGACAGACATCGACGTTTGGGGAACGAACTGCCGCCTCGACAATCTACACGCTGCCATCCTGTCATATAAGATGGACCACTATGAGCGTGATATAGGCCGCCGCCGCCAAATTGCAAAGCGCTATCAGAATGCCTTTATCGGCATCTCCGCTATGAACCTGCCAGAGGGACCCGAGGAAGCGCAACGCCATTACGACGTTTTTCAAAATTATGAGATTCGAACCAAGCACCGTGACGCTTTGCGCAAGCATCTTGCAGACAACGGTGTTGGGACGATTATCCAATGGGGCGGGCTTGCGCTTCATGATCTCACTGGCCTTGGAATCGATGCCAAGTTGGAAGAGGCGACAC